>Ga0265298_10000625_pt1 | contig 51926 bp, 60 predicted proteins | sample AusTroGonzalo_MG_3_FD_193486 | JGI IMG/M metagenome (GOLD analysis project Ga0265298, IMG submission 193486) | Bovine rumen microbial communities from tropical cattle in Woodstock, Queensland, Australia - Gonzalo_01 | ecosystem: Host-associated > Mammals > Digestive system > Stomach > Rumen ...
GTCTCACGCATCTCGGGGGTCATCTTCACGCGGCCGCCGGTGCGGGCGTCGAGCCGCTCCTGGATCTTGTCAAGTCCCTAATCATCATAGATTTTCCCCCATACGATATAGAACTGCATGGCTGAACTGCGTTGCTCTGGATTCACATCATCCCCTTCACGAGCTGCGGCCAGGACGCCACGACGATGGTAGATACCTTCCTCCAGCCGGAACTCGGCGGGCAGCGTGTACGGCTTATCCCCTTCCCCCAGCTCCGCGCCAGATTGCGCCCGTTTGGAGTCCGGGTCGCCCCCCTGGATCATAAAGTCGCGGATGACGCGATGGAACAGCAGGGAATCATAGGCCCCTTCCTTCACCAACTTCTTGAAATTGTCGCGATGCAGCGGAGTTTCGTTGTACAGTTTCAATTCGATGTTGCCTTTTGTGGTTTCCAGCATCACGCGCACTCCCTTCTTTTTATTGGAAGTCAAACCCAACGCGCTGGCAATCAAGAAGGATAACAGAAGCCAAAGCATACTTATTCTCATATCTGCGGTTTTACCGACCTAAATTTTACAATTCTTTTGATTTGTTCTTAAAAACGCCTTGAAAGAAGCCAGATCCCGGGGCAGTGCCACGGCTTGTTTCCGGCCTTCCATGAAAGCGGCGAGACGAGACGGAATAGCGACCGGTGAGCCGGTGATGCGTTCCACCGTTTCCTTGAATTTGGCCGGATGCGCCGTCTCGCAGAAGAAGCCCACTTCTCCCGGCTGCAGGCCCTCTTTCAACGCACGATAGCCGCATGCCCCATGGGGATCAAGCAGATAGCCCGTCCGGGAATGGCAGTCACGGATAGTTTCGGCAATCTGGGCATCACTATGCGCCGCACCGGATATATCCGCCCGAATAGCCTCAGGATCATGACCATACAGGTCCCAGATGCGGGCGAAGTTGCTGGGGTCGCCCACATCCATTGCATTCGCAATGGTAGCGACGGAAGGCCGGGGCTGATACAAGCCTGTCTGCAGGAACTCGTAGAACACGCTGTTGGCGTTGTTGGCCGCGATGAAACGCCGGATCGGCAGGCCCATCCGTTTCCCGAACAGTGCCGCGCACAGGTTCCCGAAATTGCCGCTGGGCACGCAGCAGACCACATGGTCCGCCAGCCCCAGCCGCTGCAGCTGCGCATACGCCCAGAAATAGTAGAACGCCTGCGGCAGGAAGCGCGCCACGTTGATGCTGTTGGCAGAGGTCAGGCGCATCTCCGCATTCAGTTCGGCATCCATGAAAGCCGCCTTCACCAGCGCCTGGCAGTCGTCGAAACAGCCATCAATTTCCAGCGCCGTGATATTCTGGCCCAGCGTGGTAAACTGGCACTCCTGGATGGGACTCACCTTTCCCTTGGGATAGAGCACATACACATGGATGCCCGGCACACCCAGGAAACCGTTCGCAACGGCACTCCCCGTATCACCGGAAGTAGCGACCAAGACGTTGATATCCCCTTCCCCTTGCGTGAAATAGCGCAGCAGGCGGGCCATGAAACGGGCTCCCACATCCTTGAAAGCCAGGGTCGGCCCGTGGAACAACTCCAGCGCAAAGATGCCCGGCTCCACTTCATGCAGCGGGCAGTCGAACGAGAGCGTCTCTTCGACAATGCGCCGTAATTCTTTGGGGGTTACGTCTTCTCCGAAGAATGCCTCAGCCACGAGGGTGGCATTCTCCACGAACGAACGCTCGCCCATCGACCGGAAAAACGCCTCCGGCAGCTGCGGGATGCGCTCGGGCATATACAGCCCCCGATCCTCCGCCAAACCCTTCACCACAGCCTTCTGCAGCGAGGCCAGCGGAGCTTTTCCATTGGTGCTATAATATCTCATGTGCCAGCAGCTTAGCGCCCTTGTTGCTCACTTTCACCACATACACGTCGCAATCGATGCCCCGTGTCTCGAAATGCGCTTTCATGATCTCACCGGCCTTGTGGGCAATCTCCCGCTTGTCGGAAAGAGAGAAGACCGACGGACCGGAACCGGATATGTTCATGGCCATGGAACCTGCGTCCAGGATCTGCTGCCGCAGTTCGTCGAAACCGGGGATGAACTGCTTGCGATAGGGCTCAGCCACAGCGTCTTTCATGGCGCGACCGACCAACCCGATATTGCCGGAGTACAGGCCTGCGACCAGGCCGCCCACATTCCCCCACTGACTGATGGCGTCATGCATGGGAACGGCTTTGGGCAGGATGCTCCGGGCCTCTTTCGTAGAGACCACAATCGCGGGATGCGTCACGGCGCAATAGAAATTGCCCGGGATCGGCAGCTGCACCATATCCAGTGGCTCGTAGCCCCGGATCAGGATGATGCCGCCCAGCAAGGCAGGTGCCGCATTGTCCGCGTGATATCCGCCACTGGCCAGGTTCTCACCTTCCATCGCGCAGATCACCATTTCCTCATCGGAAAGCGGGCAGTCGAAGAGCTCGTTCATGCCATAAGCGGCAGCGGCACTGGAAGCCGCACTCGAGCCGATACCCGAGCCGGGGAAGATCTTCTGGCAGACCACCACGTCGATATGTCCCTGCAATCCAGTCATTTCAAAGAATTTGCGGATAACGGGCGTAATGACGTTGGCCTCCGGGTCTTCCGGCAGCGGCACGCCCGACCGGTTGGTGATGGTGATTCCCTCCCCTTCCGTGGCCGTCATTTCAAGGATGTCGCCCACCTCGTCCAGGGCCAGGCCCATGATGTCAAATCCGCATCCCAGATTGGCAATCGAAGCCGGCGCAAAAACTCTTACTTTTTTCATGGCATAAACAGGTTGATTCGCATCGTTATCTTTCCGCCCGCATGGGGTTGTTCAGGAAATCCTGGTATGACAGCCGAAGGCCGTCTTCCAGTTCGGTTTTGTAGCGCCATCCGAGGGCAGTGGCCTTGCTCACATCGAGCAACTTCCGGGGAGTGCCGTTCGGACGGGATGTATCCCATCTGATCGCTCCCTCATACCCGACAATCCGGGCCACAAGCTCCGTCAGGGCTTTGATAGTCAGCTCTTTGCCAGTCCCGGCATTCACGGGTTCATTACCGCTGTAATGATTCATCAGGAATACACACAGGTTGGCCAGGTCATCCACGTACAGGAACTCTCGCAACGGCGATCCGTCGCCCCAGCAGGTTACCTCTTTCAGCCCGGCCTCCTTGGCCTCGTGGAACCGCCTGATCAATGCCGGCACCACATGGCTATGCTCAGGATGATAATTGTCATTCGGGCCATACAGGTTCGTGGGCATGACGGAGATGAAGTCCGTACCATACTGCCTGTTCAGGAATTCGCAATACTTGAGTCCGGAAATCTTCGCCAGTGCATACGCCTCGTTGGTCTTCTCCAGCTCGCCCGTGAGAAGGCAACCCTCTGTCATCGGCTGCGGCGCCAAACGCGGGTAAATGCACGAACTGCCCAGGAACTCCAGCTTCTTGCATCCGTTCTTCCATGCCGCATGGATCACGTTCATTTCCAGCATCATGTTATCGTACATGAAATCCGCCGGAGCCGACTGGTTGGCCACGATACCGCCCACCTTGGCGGCAGCCAGGAATACATACTCCGGCTTCTCCGCTGCAAAGAATGCCTCCACGGCCTCCTGCCGCGTCAGGTCCAGTTCTTTATGAGTGCGGGTAATGATATGGGAATACCCCTGGCGCTGCAGCTCTCGCACAATCGCGCTGCCCACCAGACCCCTATGCCCTGCGACGAAAATCTTGCTGGTTTTTTCCATTGTCGGGTATCTAAAAAATCCTTTCCATCAGCTGCCACTTCTCGTCACTCCGGGCATCTGCCTGGCATCCCTGGAAACGGCTCACGTAAGCTTCCCACTCCGCCTGCCGCGGCAATGTCGCCAACTTTGCCATATCTCGCTGCCAGTCAAATGCGTCGACCGTGTCACAGATCATAAAGAGACTCCTCCCTTTCCGATAGATCTGCATGTCGAGGATACCGACGGCGCGCTGGCCTTCAATAACTTCCGGCCATACATGAGCGTGCGCTTCCACATATTTCGCTATCATTTCCTCGTCATCCACGAGCGTGAGCGTCTGACAATATCTTTTCATATTCTCTGTCATGCCCGACTTGTCCGGGCATCTTGTTTTCTGGAACGAATGCCGTACACCGACACAATAACAAAACATAGCAGCGGCAGCACATAGCTCACATTCACGGCGGGATGGCCGAGGATGGTGCCGCGATCAATGATGGCTCCCTGCAAGGGCGGCATCAGCGCACCCCCAACGATGGCCATGACCAGGAACGCGGCACCCAGGGAGGCGTCTGCCAGAGAGACCTTCTCCAGTGCCGTGCCATAGATCGTGGGGAACATCAGGCTCATGAAAAGGCTGATCGCAACGAGACAATACAGGCCGGCCTTCCCCACGAAGAGCACTGCGCCCAGCGAGCATAGCGCCGCACAGAATCCGAAGATGGTCAGCAACCGCCGCCCGTCGACGTACTTCATCAGGAACGTGCTCAAAAATCGGCCGCACAAGAACAGGCACATCGCCACGATATTGTAGTTCTGGGCCGTTGCCTTGTTGATGCCCAGATAATCCGCATACTGGATGATAAATGTCCACACCATGATCTGCGCCGCCACATAAAAGACCTGGGCGATCACGCCCTCCCTATAAACACGGTTACGCCAGAGGCGGCCCAGCGTACCCTTGGCGGCCGTCGGCTCCGGACTGCCGGATGAAGGCACCCTAATCAGCGAAATGATGACCAGCATTACCAGCACCACAATTCCCAGCGCCACGTATGGATCGCGGATCACCGCCAAGTCATGCAGCCGGATCTCTGCCTTTTCCACTTCGGAAAGCATCGGGAAGATAATATTGCCGGCGGCATCGCGCCTGTCTGACAGCAGGTTCGGCAGCACGATCATCGAAGCCACCGCCATTCCGGCCAGCGAGCCCATCGGATTGAACGCCTGCGCCAGGTTCAGCCGCCGCGTAGCGTTTTCCTTCGAGCCCAGACTCAGGATGAAAGGATTCGCCGTGGTCTCCAGAAACGCCAGGCCAAAGGTCAGGATATAAAGCGAAAAGCAGAAGAAAGTGAAGCTCTGCCGCGCTGCTGCAGGGATGAACAGAAAGGCACCGACAGCATACAGCGCCAGTCCCAACAAAATCCCCTTTTTATAGCTGAACTTTCTGATAAACAGCGCGGCTGGAATCGCCATGGTCGCGTACCCGCCATAGAATGCGAACTGAATCAAGCTCGCCTTGGCCGCCGAGAGTTCCATCAGCGTCTGGAACGCCGCCACCATCGGGTTGGTGATGTCGTTGGCAAATCCCCACAACGCAAACAGCGTCGTGATGGAGATGAACGGGATGAGGTATTTTCTTTCTACGAGCCGCATCAGAGTCCCGCCCTCCTGACGGTCAGACGAATGGCTTCCGGGTGCTCGGTTGCGAACGCTGAAGCCTCCGATACCACGCAGGCGAGATAACCGCCTCCGCCGGCACCGGGCATTTTCCACGCGAGTACATCCGGCATCGACGAATATTTCTCGATGTAGGCTGGCACACACCCTTGAATCATGGCCGGAAACATGGCCACCTGCGCCTCGAAAGAATCCCGGTACGCAGCTGCAAATGCGGCAAGGTCCCGTGCCAGAATGGCTGTCCAGCACCGGTCAGCGGCTTCGGCCAGCGTACGGACCTTCGTCTCCGTGATATCCTTTCCCTCCACTACGCTGCAACCAGGCTGACGCGGAGGCATCGGAATCATCACGAGGTGGTCTTCCAGCCAGGAAAGCACCGCCTCGTCGGAACAGACTTCTATCTTTTCAGGCCAGAAATGGTTGTCGTACCAATGCCGGCACAACCCCGGCACACAGATACCGATCGCATCCTGCGCACCGCTGATGATGCCGTCTTCGCGCTCCGGATGGTTCTCGAAACAGAACACCAGCCGCGCCAGGGTTTCAGGATCCATATTCGGCAGTTGATACGGCCAGATACGCTGGATGACCTTGCGCGTGGAGGTGCTCAGTCCGCATCGTTCCCGGATCTCGAAATTCGGCTCCAGCGACAGCGTGATGGCCCATCCCGGCGCAAAGCACGAGACATAAGGCTGGTCGATCCAGGTTCCGGCCAGGTCCAGCCGGGTGGGAATACGGCTCTTGGTCTTCTTCAGGTCCGTGGATGAACGGGCCGTCAGGCCCTCTTGCGGAACACGCTGGAGGACCACATACTCCATGCCGCGTTCCCGGCACAGCGCCTCCTTTGCCGGCGAACCGCCGTCTTCATTGACGACCAGGATGTCGGGATTCACGATGTCGAGCGTCGGCAGGAAGTCCAGGATGCCGCTGCCGGCATTGATATACGCATCCTTCACATAGCGGATGCTCTTGACCATGAACAGCCGCTCCTGTTCGGAATACACGGTTTTATGGTGCTTGTAGTCCAGGATCGTGGCGTCACTGCCGATGCCGACGTACAGGTCGCCATATTCCGCCGCCTGGCGGAAAAACTCCACATGACCGCTGTGCAGCAGGTCGTAGCAGCCGCTGACGAACACTTTCTTTGCCATCAGTCCTCCATCTGCGCCCGGATGTACATCTTGCGCACCTTTTTCATATCGTGCCGGACCATGATGCGCACCAATTCCTCAAAAGAGGTCTTGTGCGGATTCCAGCCCAGTTGTGTCTTCGCCTTGGTCGGATCGCCCAGCAGCTGCTCCACTTCAGCGGGACGGAAATACTTCGGGTCCACCTCCACCAGCACCTTGCCCGTGGCAACGTCGATGCCTTTTTCGTCCACCCCCTCTCCTTCCCAGCGGAGTTCGATGCCCGCCTCGCGGAAAGCCAGCGCACAGAATTCACGCACCGAATGGGCCTCGCCCGTGGCAATTACAAAGTCATCCGGGTTCGGCTGCTGGAGCATCAGCCACATGCACTCCACATAATCCTTCGCATAACCCCAGTCGCGCAGGGCATTGAGGTTGCCCAGATACAGTTTGTCCTGAAATCCCTGGGCGATGCGGGCTGCTGCCAGCGTGATTTTGCGGGTTACGAACGTTTCACCGCGGCGCTCGCTTTCATGGTTGAAGAGGATACCGTTGCAGCAATACATACCGTAACTTTCGCGGTAATTCTTCATCATCCAGTAGCCGTAGAGTTTAGCCACGCCGTACGGCGAACGCGGATAAAAAGGCGTCGTCTCTTTCTGCGGCACCTCCTGCACGAGTCCGAACAGTTCGGAGGTCGATGCCTGATAGATCCGGCAGGTCTTCGCCAGACCGGCGATGCGGACTGCCTCCAGCAGGCGCAGCACGCCCAATGCGTCGGCATCTGCCGTGAATTCCGGGACATCGAAGCTCACTTTCACATGACTCTGCGCCGCCAGGTTATATATTTCGTCAGGCTTGATTTCAGCGATAATCCGGATGAGCGACGAACTGTCCGTCATGTCGCCCCAATGCAGGTCGACCAGGCGTTTTTTCTTCATATCACGCACCCACTCATCCAGATAAAGATGCTCGATGCGGCCCGTGTTGAAACTGGAGCTCCGTCGCAGGATCCCGTGTACCTCATACCCCTTCTCAATCAGAAACTCTGCCAGGAAACTGCCATCCTGCCCGGTAATGCCCGTAATCAATGCTTTTTTTGCCATAAGCCGTGAAATTCAATCTTCCAAAGATACGGATTTTTCTTTGCATTACTCCCAAAGGTCCTTATCTTTGTTACATGGATTTCTACGTCAGCGACCTGATCGCCACTCCTCCGGAAAAGTTCGAGACGCCGCTGCAAGAGCTTGTATATGAAACTTTTGCGGCGACAGGTATGGACTTTGAGCGTGTGGATACCGACCCCGGCATCACGATGGAGGACTGCGCACATATCAGCGCCCGCATCGGGGTGGACATTGTGAAGACCATCTTCCTCTGCAACCGGCAGCAGACGGAGTTCTACCTTTACGTCACCTCGCACGACAAGCCGTTTGTCACGCGGGAATTTTGCGGAGCCCTGGGAATTCCGCGGGTGTCATTTGCTTCCGCAGAAAAGCTGTGGGAACTCACCGGTGTGCATGTGGGGGCCACGACTGTTTTGAGCGGGGTATGGCCTGCCTGTGCTGGCGTGCACTTGATAATGGAAGCCGCCATTGCTTCTTCGGAGTGGTTCGCCTGCACCGACGGCACCCCCACCTGCTTTGTCAAGTTCCGCACCGTTGATTTGCTGGAGAAATATCTGCGCGGCAAGGAGGTCCGGCTGATATGAACATGCTTCTCTCACAGATGCTCTCCCACGCCGACCCGTCGCAGGTGGAAGGGTTAAGCCGCTTTTTCAAAACCGGGCCGGGCCAGTATGGCGAAGGGGATAAGTTCCTGGGAATCAAAGTTCCCGTGACGCGGGAAGTGGTTCGCGCCTGCTGGAAAGCCACGCGTTTCGCCGACCTGGAAGAGTGCATCGGTTCCGAATACCATGAGGTGCGTTTGGCCGCGCTGCTGACGCTGGTGGAGATATTCAAGCATGTCCGGAAAGACCCGGCCCTGCAGCAGCAGTGCGTGGATTTCTATCTTTCCCACACGGCACACATCAATAACTGGGACCTGGTGGATCTTTCGTGCTATCCCCTGCTGGGCGAATGGCTGCTGGACAAAGACCGCTCGCTGCTGTACGAGCTGGCACGCAACGGAAAGTCGCTCTGGGAACAGCGCATCGGCATCGTCAGCACGATGACCTTCATCCGCCACGGGCAGCTGGAGGACACCTTCGCCATCGCCGATATCCTGCTCCATCACCCACACGACCTCATCCACAAAGCCGTCGGCTGGCTCCTCCGCGAAGCCGGCAAGAAGGACAAGGATGCGCTGGAGACATATCTGCTCGGCGTCATGCCCGGATCCGGCCAGGCATCTCCCCGCTACCAGACCATGCCTCGCACCATGCTCCGCTACGCCATCGAGAAATTCCCCGAAACGGAGCGGCAACAATACCTGGCCAAATGAATCATTTGGGAGAAATCATATCGCTGATCGTTGCCGTTTCCTGGACGGTGACGGCGCTGTTTGCCGACAAGGCCAGCCATCGGCTGGGATCCATGACGGCCAACGTGCTGCGCCTGTCGATGGCCATCGTGTTCCTGGGCCTGCTGCTCTGGGTAACGGTGGGTCATCCCTACCCGGTCTATGCATCGGGGCAGGCATGGCTGTGGCTGGCGCTCTCAGCCTTAGTGGGTTACGTCTTCGGAGACTGGTGCCTGTTCAATTGTTATCTGAGCATCGGCGCCCGCTTCGGACAGCTGTTCATGACGCTCGCCCCGCCCATGGCCGCCATCGCCGGCTGGGCCATCCTGGGCGAGACGCTCAGCTGGAAATCCGGTCTCGCTATGGCCGTGACCCTCAGCGGTATCGCCCTATCCATCCTGAGCCGTGGCGACGGGCACAAAGTGCATTTGACCTTACCCTTCAAGGGCGTGCTGCTGGGCCTCGGTGCCGGCCTGGGCCAAGGCGTCGGGCTGGTGCTGAGCAAGGTGGGTCTGCAGTATTACGCCTCCGACATCCCCGTCGACGCACCTGCCGCCATGGCCCGGATGCTCCCCTTCGCATCCACCATGATCCGCGCCATCATCGGCGCCGCCGGCTTCCTCGCCCTGATGGCCCTGCAGCGCGGCCTCCCGCAGCTGCGCAGCGCCATCCACGACCGCACCGGCATGCGTTACGCGCTCATTATGACACTCTTTGGTCCCGTGGTGGGCGTATCCCTCTCCCTGATGGCGGTGCAGTACACCAACGCCGGCATCGCTTCCACGCTGATGGCCCTCACCCCGGTCTTCATCCTCTTCCCCTACGCCTTCATCTTCCACCAGCGCATCAAGCTCCGCGAAATCCTCGGCGTAGCCGTATCCATGACCGGCGTCGCACTGTTTTTCCTGCTGTAGCCCTTCTCCCCTCTGCTGAAGTGCGGTAGGTGTAACATTTTGCTGCACACTTACCGCAAAAACGGCGCTATTTGCGGTAGATAGGACATTATCGGGTACACCTACCGCACAGAATAAGGGAAAAGATGTCAAAAGCCATCGATTAAGCGTGCCGCTTCGGCATAGGAGAGGCCACAGACGCGAGCAATCTGGTTGACATCCGCACTGAAGCGGAAGCGGATCTGGCGCATATATTCCGTTTGCTCTTCTGCCGATAGCGAGAGGAATGTATCCTTTCCGAAGAGGCTACGGCAAAGGTCAGGCAGCGCGGCGAGAATGGTTTGGTCCCGAAATGCAGGGAGACGCTCCTCGGACTCCAGTCTTTTACGCGCCTTCGAGGAAGTGACGAGGAAATAGTTCATCCGCTTGGGATTGCGGTAAAGTGCCTCCACAGACCGCACGTCTACAAAGTCCTGCGGCAGTATGAAGCCCTCCGGACCGAGATGCCATTCCAGCGGGAGAGAATTGCAGTTCGTATGAAGCATCCGTTCCCGTGCCCGGGCCGAAAAATCCCTCAGGCGGATGCAAGAAGCCGGGAATGGCTGGTGACCATCATTTCCGCTGGCAGGATGAAAGAAACAGTTTCCTGTGCCCCAGAGGTATTGGCTGGGATGGGCGCAGATGTTGGCCGCCACGCAATTCATCTGGACATATGCGATGGCTCGTTCCGGCGCCTCGTCTCCGAATGGAATCTTCCTGATATCCACACAATTGCGGCGGAGGAGATTCTTGACACCCCACCGGGCGCTGAAATAAACAGAATACCGACGCTTAAACTCGCAGAAATACACCCCCACAGCCTCTCGCGTGCCAACGACTACAAAGTGCACATGATTGGACATAAGGATGAAAGCCAGCACGATCACCTCCGGGTTGCAAACCGCCTGAACGGCCACGAAGTTCATGCCCACCTTAAAATCCTCATCATCCCGGAACAAAATTTCCTTCTCCAGATGATCCGTTGTAACAAGCCAAATCTCTTCCATACCTACCGCACAGTCCTACTATCTGCGCCCGGAGAGCCCGGGCAGGCTTTTCTGCAAAGATATAAATTGGGCAGGAAGATGCAAAAGGAGCACATGTTGCACCTACCGCAAAAACGACGCTATTTGCGGTAGATAGGACATTTTCATGCACACCTTCCGCAGTAATCGCGTGGATTATTGAGGATTCTTTGCTACCTTTGAGATAATATCAATGGTCATGCACACTGAGGCCCATAAGAAGCCGACTGCGACCTCGCCCACTGAGCGGCATCCGTTCGAGCCGTTCTTGCCGGAGGGGGCAAGGATCCTGTTTCTGGGGAGCTTTCCGCCGCAGGAGCACCGATGGTGCATGCCATTCTATTATCCTAACTGGATCAATGATTTCTGGCGGATCATGGGGCTGATCCATTTCGGGGAGAAAGACCACCTCTGCGTCGCGGGCGAAAAGCGTTTTGACGAGGCGGCCATCCGGCAATTCTGCACCGAGCATGGGCTGGCATTTTATGACACGGCATGCGAAGTGCGCCGCCTGAAAGACAACGCTTCCGACGCATTTTTGGAGGTGGTAACCCCCACCGACATAACCTCACTTTTACTTAAGATACCACATTGCAACACGCTGGTTACCACTGGACAGAAAGCAACGGAAGTAGTCGCCCAAACCTTTCATTGCCCCGTCCCGCCCGTTGGCGGCAACATCGACCTTACCATCGCTGGCCGCCCCATCCGCTTCTGGCGCTTGCCCTCCACTTCACGCGCCTATCCCCTGCCGCTGGAGCAGAAAGCCGAAGCCTATCGCAAACTCTTTAAATAACACCCATATGCTCAAGATCGGAGACAAAATGCCCCACTTCGAAGTGGTCGATCAGGACGGTCAGACCGTTCATTCAGAAGATTTTATCGGCAAAGGCCGGAAGACCATCATTTATTTCTATCCCAAGGACAACACCTCCGGCTGCACCGCCGAGGCCTGCAGCTTCCGCGACAATTATGCGGAGCTTACCGCTGCCGGCTACAACGTGGTAGGCGTGAGCAAGGACAGCGCCAAATCCCACAGCGGCTTCCGCGCCAAATTCGAGCTCCCCTTCCGCCTGCTCTCCGACCCCTCGACCGAAATGCTGCAAGCCTTCGGCGCATGGGGCGAAAAGAAAATGTACGGCAAGACGGTGCTGGGCACCCTCCGCCGCACATTCATCTTCTCCGAAGACGGCATCCTCGAACGCATCATCGAGAAGGTAGATACCAAGAACGCTGCCGGGCAGATACTGTAGCTTGCTCGCTTAAAAGCCTCAATAACTTGCCGATATCGGCAAAAATTGCTATATTTGCATGTAAAGCAAGGTCGTTCTTGCCGATAATTGCCGATGCGTATGGAGTATCTATCCGTCACAGAATTTGCCGAATCCCACGGACTGTCCGAGCGCACTGTCCGCAACTGGTGTGCGGCCGGAAAGATCGAGGGGGCCTTCCTTACTGGCAAGACCTGGAGCATCCCTGCCGATGCGCCACTGCCGAAGCGTGGTAGCGGCAAAAAGAAACCTTCTCCCCTTCTGAAAAGACTTCGCGAAGAGAGAGAGGGCAAGGTAAGCGGCGGCATCTACCACCGCACGCAGATCGATTTGACGTACAACTCCAACCACATCGAGGGCAGCCGACTTACCCACGAACAGACACGCTACATCTTCGAGACCAATACCATCGGTGTATCGGATGAGACTATCAACGTAGACGACATCGTTGAAACCACCAACCACTTCCGCTGCATCGACTACATCATCGACCACGCCGAAGATAAAATGACAGAGGCCCTGATCAAGGAACTCCACCGAATTCTCAAGACCGGGACCTCCGACAGCCGGAAAGACTGGTTCAATGTGGGTGATTACAAGCGCCTGCCCAATGAGGTGGGCAGTCAGGCAACCTGCCCTCCCGAGGAAGTGCACGCCCAGATGAAAGCGCTGCTCAAGGAATACAATAGCAAGCCAGTCAGGACTTTGGAAGACATCCTCGACCTCCACTGCCAGTTCGAGCGCATCCACCCCTTCCAGGACGGAAACGGCCGCGTCGGACGCCTCATTATGTTCAAAGAATGCCTTGCAGCACACATCGTCCCCTTCATCATCACCGAGGAACTCAAGCTCTTCTACTACCGCGGCCTAAGCGAATGGGGCCATGTAAACGGTTTTCTCACCGACACCTGTCTCACCGCTCAGGACCAATATAAGGCGCTGCTGAAGTATTTCAAGATCAAGTTCTAATGCCCAACCATGACCGGGCCGCTTCAATTGGTGACAATTCGTCACCGCTTCATCACATACACATTCGTCTCCTTCTTCTGGAAGCCCAGCTGCTGATACAGATGATTGGCGGCGACGCGATGCGGACGAGAGGTTAGTTGGATATCCACGTTGTGCAGTTCTGTCTTGGCGAATTCTATTACATGCCGCATCAGCAACTTGCCAAGGCCCTGGCCGCGGTAGGAAGAACTCACCACCACGTCCTCCACGCTGGCTTTCCGCCCGGTGGGCGAATCAAACACACAGAGCGTCGCGCAGCCGATGATGCGCTCGTCCTCTTCAAGAATCGCGAAGAAATCAGAAGTGGCCGAGGCGACAGCCTGCAGCAGCATCTCACGCGTCACCACAATGCCCGGCGTCAACTCCCCCATCAGCGAGATGACATCCTTGACCTGGGATTCGGATAGTGAGGATAATTCTTTGATAATCATACGCTACGACCTAATCCTCAAGTTGCTTCACATCCTCTGCCGGCGGTAAATGATCCGCCGCTTTGGACGGAGAAATGACAGAGTGCCCTACTCGCTTTTCAAGTTGCTTTCGGGCGTTGCCGGCAATCTGGCCGCCCTCGCGGGCCACGTCGGCGCTCTCCATGAAACCCTTCGGGTTCTTGGCCTTGCTGATTTCCGTGGCCGAAGCCTCCGCCAACGTATTCAGAGCCAACTCAATGTTGGTCATATTGTCGCGCAGGTTCTCTTTGTGTAAGCCCTTGAACTGCTTGTACTCCCGCGTACTCTTGCCGCTCCAGCTGCGGGTGATGATATCTGTCAATGAGGCATATTGCTGCCCCTCCGTAACCCCAGCGCGGTCCCACTCATCCGTGAGTTCCTTGCGCACCTCAATGCTGCGCAGCCGCTGGTTAATCCACTTATCGGAATACCCCAAACGCCGATAGTCCGCGTACGCCTGCTCAAAGTTGAGCTCCGGATCCTGCATCTGGTCGATACGCTGCGCCGCTACCTGCGCCATCCACTCCTTGAACGGCTCAGCCTTGGGCGAAGGAATGCTCTGCACAAGACGGAATAGCTGCTCAGTGTCAGCCACATCCGTCAGGCGCATCTTGCCGTCAGCCGCTTTCATTTTCAAACCGTGACAATTTGTCACGGTTTCATTTCCCTCTTCCTTTAACCGTTGCTTAAGCTTGCGCCAATAGACCTGAGGGTCCTTGCTTTCTACAAGCACCCCGCAAACATCCACAATCGAGAAGTACCACTTCTCCTCCTGGTCGTCCCACACGGTCCGAACCTTCTTCTCTTCAAACAGTTGAAGTTGTTGTTTCTTGGTCATAATCTTCTCTTTTTATTCAATTCTCACCCACAATCAGGCTCACACAAATATAGCAAATCTTCCAGACAAAATTCTCAAAAGTTCCTAGCAATATTCTCAAATCTAATTGCAGGCTGTCCTAAAAAGGGGAAGTTCACACTTACAGGGAAGGCTACAAATATATCCCTTCTTCTCCATACTTTTCCTCCTTCGTCATCTACTTATACGTCATCCCCGTCCTAATCGGGGATCTCTTATCGTCATGCCCGGCTCGACCGGGCATCTCATCCCCCCCCGCTCCGGCCGTGCCTCCCTACCGGTCGGCACCGCCTCCCGCTCCCCACGCAGACCAGTCGCCCGCCGAGGGCGGTCGCCTCGTCTGCAAAACCTTCCCACAATAAAACAGAGAATTCAGCAAGTTAGAGAATGGCTTTCCGACTAATAGTGATTTCGTTTACCTCGTATGGATGAACATCAATACATTCCGCTAGTTCAGGATAGAATAGCACAAGGTTCTTCCCGGCTTCTCGAACCGAACTTTTGAACATAATACCATCGGCTCCTCTATCCTTGAAATACTCACAGATATACTGCGTAGGTATATATTCGAGCTCAGAATCGAAATTGCGTAGCGGTTTCGAAAGATCACTGCTGAAGGCATCAAATAGTACACGACGTTTCACCTTCTGTTTGAAAACGTCTTCGCCGTCATCATAAAAAACCCTGAATAGGTTAACCTTTTCTGTAAAATCTACAATCTTTAGGTTATCTTCTTGGATGATATCCTCTTCGTAGGCGGCAAAGGCTTTGCGGTATTTGATGAGAGCTTTGACTATCCGTCCCCATAGACCGGCGCTGGAGTCTTTCGCATCTATTCGCTTGTGGGTTTCGTAGAAGGCTTGTACTACGCGTTGTTTGAGGTCTTCTTTTCTAAAGCCGTTGGCCAGTTGAAGGGCGCGAAGTGCGTAGTCGAGAGTTATGAGTGAGTGTTTGCAGTAGTCGCCGGCTACGACTTCTATCAGGGCTTCTACGTGGGCTAGTTTGATGGTTTTGTAGTCTGGGTTATTGCCTGTGATGCGTTTCTTGAAGTCCAGGACGAGGCCGGTGTAGCGGGTCTTCAGGAGGGGGTTGATGACGGTGGCTGCGCGTTGTTCCCAGTAGGCGATGATTTCGGGGGTGATGTCTTTGATGTCGGGGATGAAGATGTCTTCATTTTTTTTGTTCTTTCCGGCGAACTGGTAGGTGTAGAAGGTGTCCCATTCGTTGGGTTGGTGCCGGGTGCTGGCCACGAAGTTGAAGGCCAGGAGTTCGTGGTTGGCGGGGACTTGTTCGGGGCCTTCTTTGAGAGGGGCTATTGCGGCGCAGAGGTCGTGGGTGTCAAAATGTTTGCGGTCTTTGACGTCGTAATAGGCCCAGACTTCGGAAAGATTATTGAATGTCATTTTGGTATTTCGTCATTACCGGCTGGTTACTTCATGCCCGGCCCTTTTAACGTCATGCCCGACCTGATCGGGCATCCCTTTCGTCATTCCCGGCCCGACCGAGCATCAATTCCTCCCATACAATTGCCTCAACGTAAAATCAATCTGAGATATGTCTTTAAGCAACACCAAATCTTCAACCACAAATCCTCCCACTCCCATCTTCTTAGCTTGCTCTCTTAGATAAACCTCTCTGGTCAGATCTGCAGCAGGCGTCACCTCAAGATAAAACCAGAATCCCCACAAATACATGGGATAGAATCCGTATGTGTTTATATCATCTATTGAACTCGGGTCAAAATGCAGCTTTGGAACGTCAAGACTCTTTTCCACGAAAATCATCCGCATCTGCAAGTGCCAAACGGGCAAATCCCCAATACCATATCGCGCATATCTTCTTACTCTATCAAATCGAGGGTCAAGCCCGTTCTCCGTTTCTAAATGATACTCCTGTAGAAAGATTTCATATAACCCTCTTTTGAACTGCTTTGTAAAGGTTCTTCGAAAATAGGACATCCCACTAAACGTGCTTCTAAATTGCAGAGTCTTACGGCTGCGCCAGAAGTTGAAATATTTCGATTTCAGTTCGTCGTTTTCATGTCCTTCACTCTCCAGGTTCAGCATAAATCTGATTAAGCCGAATATCTCCTTGACGCTTGTCTCTACCGCAATCCTCGGGAACATGGATTTGTCCGGTTCTCCAAAGAAATGATTGCATGAGTCACATATATCAAACCCTATCCTGTTACTGCCAAGGCTATGCGGAGTCGTGTGAGGTTTCTCATAGAATGATACCTCGGGCTTGTTCTTCCCACAAAAGATGCAGGTTCCTTTCTTTATATACTCCTTCCGCATATTCGGTATACTTCTGTAACTTTTCACGAATCGTGAACGCTCCCATTATTCCATCCGCTATTTTTGCGAGCGAAGCGAGCATTTGGGAAAGATAGACCAAGTGTTTCTTCTAACAACTCTACATTTACAAGCCCCCGCGAAAATAGTTCAAACATTCTTTGCCGGAATTGGCTATTCGTTTTTGAAAGCCGGTAAAGCGGCAAGAATGAAGAACTTATGAAAAACATATTTCTTAAAGCAGGTCTGCGTATTATGTCTTGGGCTATTGACTTTTTCTTAAGCCCATACAAGAAAGAAATCGTAGAGTTTGTGATGGCGCTATATGAACTCTTCCATTCACTAATACTCTAATCAATCCCCGCCCAGGCTCTGCTGGGGCGTTGCCCCATCAGAGCTTTTCACTTCCCACAAAGACCAGCCGCCCGCCAAAGTCGATCGCCTCGTCTGCTTACACCCTGTTCTCCGTGTCCATTTTACTTTGCGGGAAAAAGTCCATTATACTTTGCAAAAAACAGAAGTATCAACGATACTCATTACGCCTAAACATACTTTGCCAACTCATATCCATCTACAAGCAGATCTTGACAGCAAAGGAGTTGATCATACCCCTTATCCATAGATGGCGGTGGAAATAAGTTTTCTTGTGTAACAAGTATCCCATTCCCTAGCCACTTATCAACGATATCTATTCGAAATCTAAGTATCCCTACTACAGCAGGAGCCATGTCGTAGTCTGCAATGCTACTGGGGCTTGCGACCTTCCTCTCTGCGACAATAGCGTGCTGGGCATGAGGGCGCAAAAAGATTGATGATACAGCTTTACGTAAATCTACCGTGATGTAGTCATTCGATAGGGTTAACCCATCAGTAGCATACGTTCCAGCGGGTAATGCTAAAAGCAAGATGTATTGATAGATTGCCTCTTCAAGAGACTTCTCTTTGTTAAGAATCTCTATCAGGGGAATCTCCCTTTTCTGGTAATGGTAATAAGTGTCGACTTTAACTTGTTTCTCGCACTCATATAGCCCCATCCATAACGCGACCCAGTGATTATCCACAAGGTCTATGCACTTCGTAGGCACACCGTAATGCTGGAGAAGGCCTTCAACCTTATAACGATTTGCCTTTTTGTGATACCCCAATTTCAAATCGCCTTTAATCTTATTCGATCCCATCATCCTGGTGATAATCTGAGCCAGAGTATCACATCGATTCAGTGTTCCTGCACAACCATTCCATGCACGGAACAGAGAGGGCGTTAATGAATCATACAATGCCGCTTGACCGCGATACAAAACATCACCGAACTCTCTATTGTTAAATTTGACATGACCCAAGATTTGATTTAAGCCATGCATGGTGGTCACATCGTATACGGGAACACTATTCCCACATGCAAACACGAAATCAGAGACATACTTAGTCCCTGATATTGAAGACTTTGATGATAGCTTTTTAGGGAGCATGTTTTCTTAATCAATAATGAATTCGTCAATGACAAAAAAAGAAATTAATTCTCCAATAACATAGACAATTACAAATTCGCACAACCACGCCCAAGACAAGTGAAAAACCAGTTACTCATACTGATTCTTACGCCTGTACTTCTCCCCCATCTCCAGCAGGTTTTTGAACAAGGCCACCCTGTCCTCTTTCATCTCGCCGGCGTTGAGGAGTTTTTTGTTGTGCTTGAGCCAGTTGCAGTACTTGAAACGCTCTTCTGGGTTGTGGCGGGAAGGACTCCGATGATTGGTCTCGATGAAGGCCTTCACTTCCTGGTATTTCTTTAGCCACAGCTCGTCTTGCGTCATACAGCCAACTGAACTATTCTCCCTTGATAACCTTAAGCCCGCTTCTATCTCCTCCAAACTAACACTTCCTCCCCACATCCGATAAACAGAAACTGGTATCACGCACCCAAAGTCCATAGAACAAGACCGAGCCTCGTTCTAAAAAAAACTCCTGTAAACGTGAAATCAGCTCATTCATAACGCAAGTATATTCTCCGGTAATTGGCTCATAAGCCCCATTCTTCATCTCCAGAATCACAGCCCCCGACTCCAAAGCCCAGACTGTATGTCATTGCCCGGCAAGCACGTTCAAAGCTACCACCTGGCCGCATAGGCTCAATTCTATTGCCTCGGTGCAGCGGCGTTCCAGTTCATCATAGAATTCCCAAACCAATCTACCTCTCAGACATACAACTGTCTCAGATATCTTCTGGTGCCGATGGATGGGCATAGAACTACCCGGTTCAATGGCATTAAGCATCCGTTGAGACACATCCTTCGCGCTGTTACGCAGATCTAAATTCATTCTCAGTCTTGGACTTGCCTTGGCCTGCTCGGTCAATTGGTCCATTATAGTTTGGGTGATCTTCATCCTACTGCCCTATTACTTCAGCCTCCTCATCACAACCTCAAACGCCTCCGCATAAACACACCCCGCCTGGCATCCTCTATACGCCGCAAAGCCCTCAATAGCCTCTGCACTACGCGGAAGCGGATAGGGCCTCATCACGCCACGATACATCCCCAGAGCTTTCACCTTGGCCTCCACGACATCCTTACTACTTCCACTCATGTATTGGGCTGAAAACGGTTCATGGCCGTGTTCGGTGCCCATTCCGTACAGCTGGGCACTTCCATGTACCAGAATTCCTGTATTGGTTTTATCTCCGGCCTGCGCTGGAACGGTCTTATCGCCTCCTGGCAAGCCAAAGACGTCTGCCGATGGTCGTTGTTCGTATCCGCAGGATGGTGTGTGATGATGATATCCGGCTCCGATTTCTTGATGATCGCCTCGATGTACCGCACCAGTTGCAGGTGCTGCACCATGTTCATTTCATTACTCGAGAATAATCTTCCTTATCTCAAAATGTGCAAGGTCCCCTTCCCGATCTTATAGGCATCGAATCATTCCCGGAGTAAATCCCAATATATGAGCTAAGGAACTGAGTTGCTGGCCATTCAAAGCCCAAACTCCTAATTCTTTAAAGAAGTCATATGCTGCTTTATGGAAATCTGAGGTCGTCCAGAATGCGAAAATGATCGGCTGGAGTCTCTTGAATCCCGAGTGCAGGAGTTCATCTTGACGTTTGACAGCAGCACCGACAAATGCTCGAGCTTCAACAAGAGTCACCTGATTTCCATCTTTATAGTGCTTCGCCTGGCCCAGCAAATATACACTATCTGGCAGATGAGAAAGCGAGGGAATCTTAGCCAATAATAGATTCTCGCCGATAAAATCAATACCTCCATCATCATCTCCGCCCGTCGCACTACCAACACCTCCCATTCTAGTTATGATGCTTGCGCAAAACCGTTCGAATTGATCAGAAGAAATAGCACAAATTGCAGCTAAGACATCATTATATGACGGGCATGAATACTTAATATAGTATGTTCCATGCTCCTCATCAATGTCGAACGAACATTCTATCCCACACTCTCGGGCGCGGCTTTCCTTCTCAAAGAGATCTCTAGCCACATCTTCCTTATATAGCTCTACATAATCCCAGGTCTCCTCTTCCGATGCGATGAAGTGATGCTGTTGAATAATCTCAAACATCACCTTGGTAAGATCGATGAAAGATGATTCCCGTATTTCTCGAGCTATGCAGTTTGCCAGATGTTGTGGTTTGACAAGGGACATCAATAAACCAGTTTTTCTCTGTCTAAAAGCAAACCAGTAATGCGTGAACGAGTCTCCTCAAGAATCTCAACCTGCTGCGGTGTCATCCCCTTTAATTGATCGATAGTCATGTTCTTCAGGGCATCTGTCGCTTTGATGATGATCGGCACCCACTCCTCAGGATGATCGGATTCATATTTGGAGCGGGCGGAAGACAACGTTCCATTCTCGGAACGGAGAATAGCCAGAGCCCTTTCGTCATTTATAATAAGGGCGAGTTCTCTTATACTTTTGGCTTCAGGAAGTTTGGGGCTCACTTCTTCCCCATCATCATCATATCCGCCAACCATCCAGGAATACATCTCCCGTAAGTGGGGCACATTGGTAAACCTGCGGGCATTGTCATCCCAGCCTAGCCACGTCTTAATATCTGTTTTTTTAAAAATCTCCTCAAAGTAGCTATATTGCTTCGGCTCTGCAAACTCCCCGAATTCCTCGTCTGTTTTCATCTGCTCTAGTGCTAGGTAGGAACGCCATAATTTGTTAGCTTCTCGTGTTGAGAGGCCAAGACACTGAGCTGATTCCTGAGGACTGTTCCCCTTCTCTCTTAACAGGAATACAGCCCTCGCTTTTTGATAGGGCCCCCATTCCTTGATTCCAGAGACGTGCCTAAGTCCCGGAAGGATCAGCGAGGTAATATCCGGGGCTTTCTCATCATCTAGGCAAAGAACCTCCAATTCGGTAAAGTTGCGGATCTGCTCGTCCGAAAAGGACTCTTTTCCGGATTCATGGAGATTAAGAAGCCATTTAAGTGCTGTAACTCTACGATTTCCTTCAATCACTACATAACGAGGCCTCGTCACGTCAGCACAATGCCAGGGACGGACAACAATACGATCCATCTGGAGGAAGCCCAACGCCTTGATAGTATCCCTCAGTTCCGAGACATTAAAGCGATCACTTTTCATCTTCTCGAAAGCCTCAGCTTGAATCTTCGGTTCATCGAACCGAGATTCGGGAATTATATAGTCGTTTTCACTCAATTCGGCGAAACGAGGGTTGTTAGGATCCAATAGAAGTGCGTCAAGCGTCACAAGTTTTGGTGACAGGAACTTGTAATAGTCGAATATCATATTCATTTTTATTAGTTCATTCCTAGAGAGGAATTATGATGTCTAGAAAAACTCCGTTATCTCTTATTCTTTTGGGGGGAAAGCGGTACAGTAAAAACCGTATCGGCTTTCTGTGGTAAAACAATGCATGAGCCAATCTTTTTGCTCTTCATACTTCACATATTTTACTTCACCATTACCTCATCCTCCCCCAACGGCCTATACGCCCCATCCTTACTCTCAAATAACACCGTCCCACTCTCCAACGATTTCAAGCTATGCCACCTTCCTTTCTCGATTTTCAGAACAACCCCACCTGGCACCATATCAACGGTCTCTGTGAGGTTCCCGTTCTCATCATAGAAATACTCCTCAAAGTGACCACGAACGCATATTACTGTCTCCGAAGAATTATGATGCCTGTGAATAGGCATCACCGTCCCCGGCTCCAGAGCATTCAGCATCCGCTGCGAGCCGTCCTCCAGACCATTCCGCAAATCCATAATCATCCGCAGCCGAGGCGAGGCCTTGGCCGATGCCGATAGGTCATCAAGGATTTGTGTGTCGATAATCATAGGTCCTTCAAGATGTGTCATTGCCCTAATTCGTCATCCCCGACCTGATCGGGCATCTCACGACATTCCCAGCTTGACCGGTGTTCTGAATTCACTGTTGATAGTTAGATTACACCTGCTTGCTAAATAACACTTCAGCACCATTGATATATGATACCATATAGTACAAAAACTGCTGAGGTTGTGTTTTTAAGAACTCACTAACTAACCAATACTCCTTGGCTGTCATAATGGAATCAAACAAGTCAGGATGGTATCTAGTAATTGAGCCAAAGAAAAACATGATATGATAGATAATTGCAGGTGAAGACATCTTAGCTGCGATTGGTGATATATACAACTTATATCCCACTCCATCTGTATAACTCCACAAGCCTTGATTCCTCATGGTCTTCGATAGCATATGCCATTCTGCAATCGTAGGTGACGGAGTTGTCCTAACATAAGAATCAGCTTTAAGACAATACCTCCCTACACTTTTACTCACATTATATCCCTGCGCAATCAAATCATTCATCGCTTGATCATCACAATCATAGATCTCGCCAACATAATGAAGTCTATTACGCTGAGTATAACACTCAACTGTCCTTACTTTATAAAAGTGTTCCGCCACATTGCACATTTCGCTATATGTTCGGTTTACACCAATACAGTCTCTTAACAAATCCATCACCTTCACACTAACTGCATTTCCAGAACCGCTAGGAGCATATGCCGGAGTCGGGTCTTCCAATAGTTTCAGTAAATATTCACTGATAGAAATATTACTCCCCCTGGATTGCCACATCATAATTTCAACATTTGAAAGTTTAGATGCAGCATTTATGCTCTCAGATATGCCGTGAACATACTTCTTGGTACTACCTTCAAACTTGTTAAGATTGATAGCAATCTTCGTCAAGTTCATGAAAGAATAGTAATACAATAGTGGCTGTGACTTAATAGGTGCCCCCTCGGCTGTTTTGTAAAAATACTCCGCCTGAGCCAGTAAATCCAACAGGTATTTTTGCTGTTCGTTTGTGTAGGGATGACCAGTAGCTTTATGTTTACTCACTCTAATTGTATAGTTGAGGAAAGACCATACGTCTGATACCCTAATGCTGTCACAACTCAGCAAGTAATTCTTGGATTTAGCTGGGGAGAACAGTGGGAATCCACTTCCCAATTTCTGATGATAAATCTTAGCGACAACTCTCGGCATAATTATGAATAATTAAATCCATTGATTCACCCTCCTATACCTCTCCCACAAATCTACCAATTCCCCCATCATCTCCACCCGTTCCGGAGCCATTTTACCTGCCTTTAACAGTTTCCGGTAATGTTTCACCCAGTTCAGCATCAAATGCTCCTCAATCCGGTGCTTCGATGGATTCCTACGGTTTGACTCAATGAAGGTCATTACTTCATTGTAATTCTGCATCCATCTTTCCTCTTGTGTCATTTCAACTATCTTGTTTTGTCCCTTCTTTCTTTTCAGCTTCTTTCTTTTCAGCTTTCTTCTTTACTTCATCCAATATATCTTTCTTCAATTGCTCCGTCTCAACCTTACTGCCCGTATTCAGGTCATCCAGCTCATTCAATAAATTCTCATCATAGTCATCAACTGCCCTTATCTCCTCTCGTATCATATTCAGTCGTGCTTTGGCTGCTAGTTTCTTTCCTTCCTCTTTATTACTACTTTTCTTAGCCGCTGTTATCGAGGTGTTATACAATTCTCGTCCCGCTTCAATGTCACCTTTTCTATACTCAATCAAGCCACAAGTGGCCAGTAAACAAATACTGTTGTTGGTATTACCCGACCGATATTGTTTAATGTCAATCTTCATCAACTCTTGTTCTGCCTCCTCGACTCTATTCGACAACCCAAGGGCATACACAAGATTGTTTATCGCTGCAGGGTCCTTAGGATTGCTTTTGATAAACGCCCTGACAATTTCTATGGCATAGTCGTACTTCTTTAAATAGTCACACGAAATGCCGAAAGCAAACTCTATGGGTCTATGTTCAAACCTGTAATCCTGCATCCATTTCATTGACGAGATAAATGCCGTTTCGTAATCACCCAGACTCAACGCCTTACGAGTATCTGCCTCATTTTTATGATCGAGTGTTTTATATGTGGCTAAGTCAAGATTTATATTCAAATCCTCTTTGGCAAAGAATTCGGCCTGAGCTAAACTGTTGTCATTGGGGTCTATTATACCTTTCTCATACATCTTCCGCGCATCCTTGCGCTTACCATTTATCTTATCCTCATTACAGATGGCAAAACATAGTTCACTACTGCTGAAAGCAGAAACACTACCGGAAAGCACTAATTGACGACCTATCTTAAGATATCTTGAAGAGCGTTCCATTACTGACTCTACAGCAATTTCTGCGGCCATCACCCATGGGTCGCTATTCACACGTCCGTTAGCAATAAGTATTCTTTTTGCACGGTCGAAATCCCCAACATGAACAAAGAACCTAGCAGCACTACGCGAAATATACCTACTATTAGGAGCCAGAAATACCGCATAACTCATATATTGCTTGGCTTTCTCATCCAATCCTAAGTTAGCATAACACCGGGCCAATTCACAATACACAATTGGGTTGTTACAATGCTCGTGAACCTGTTTCCTCAAGAATCCTATTCTCGCCTTAATATCATCTTCTTGCGTCTTCAATCCTGCAATTAATTCTTTTGCCAGATCTTCAAACGAAGGTTCTTTAGCCAAAGAATCAGGCAATGCCGGTCTGTCAAATTCCACTATCGATCGAGCCACGTCTATTGCTATAGGCGAGCTTTCTTCCTTATGCTGAAGCAGATATTCAGCAGCAGCCAGGACATCAAGCTGTTGTTGATTTCCACTCACGACTGCGGCATTAATCAAGTCCGCAGCTGTCATGATGGTATGCTTCGCCCGCCACGCTTCCCTAAACATTGAATACCGTTCAAATCTCACGGGTAAAGCTACACATCCTGTGAAATCCAACTCCCTTGCACGTGCTGTATCTTCATAGCTTCGCCACAAAGGAAGCATATTCCGCCTCAAATCATCAATAAAACTGGCCATCTACTTCTTGATATTTTTTGCTGTACAATATCAGTTGTGCCTTTTTATAGAGCACATCAAGTTTGGTCAGAACACGTTGCAAATCCGCATTAGCCCTCACTTTTCCAAAACCACCTGGATAACCGCGTTCTTCAGGTGCTGGATCGCATAACCCTTCAATAATTTCGATGATAGGGTCACGGAGCTCCTTTACGCATATGGATGCCTTTATTTCATCCAAAGCCTCGTTGAACGCTTTTCTAATGTCTGGCAGTACCTGCTGATACTCTGCGCCCTTTGAAGCCCAGTCCATCAGTTTACAAGGACACTTTTGGTTTATCAGTGTGGTCAGATTCATCGATGACAGATAGTACACAATCAGATTACCCAACATATAGGTGTCTATCTGATAATACGTACTCATCTCTTCAGAGATTTTATAACTAAAGAATGCTTCTGGTGGCGCGTATGTATAATCACCGTCAAATAGTTTGGCTGCAACTGGTGAATTCAACAAGACTTGCCGTGTGCGAGACTTCTGCAAACCGCTAATCTTGAACAAACTTTCTGCGTCAAAAACCTCGATACTTTGAGGCGTTATATTATGATGGGCTATCAGGTGGGTGTGCAGTTGCTTTACACCTTTGGTTACTTGATGCAATGATTTTAGTTTGTCAACCAATATCCCCAAATCTGCCACGAGGTTCGCTTTTGACGAAAATTTCAGAAAATCCCCTATTTTTCCTTCCGACACTTCATAGACGATATATGCCACATTTTTCACCGCATATCCATCAAGTTTCAATTCACCTGAATCTAAATAGCGTATCACATTACCCATGTGATTCCCGGCACATCCTTTCGAGAGTTCCGTCTCAAAATGAAATGCCTCTGCTTCTCTTGCCAATAGGTCATTTTGATCTTTTGCGCCATCCAAAAAGTTGGCGTTAAGGCACTTGTCATAGTTTAAAACCTTCATAATGGCATTTATGCCATCCTTGCTTACCTCGTGAAACAGGGCATATTTGGCGGTAACATCTGTATTGACTATTCGCTCGCCTACTATCCAGCCACCTATTGTTTTCCCTTTTAGGTCATTACACGCAAAAAACTCCATAGTACTCTAATATGTTGGTTTCTCATCAAGCTTTGAATGCTCCACGGTCTTGTTTAAACCATATTTTTTAATCACGCTCTCTACCAGTCTGGCGAACCATCCTGGGGCAGACGGTGAGATATACACTTTTTCAATCAGAATATCCAAGTCCATCTTAACAGGCATTCCAGCTTTCATTGCACCTGCTTCTCGGAATATCGCCCTTACCTCATTTTCATGTTTAAAAGCAGTTCTCTTATACCAGATTGGGGTATCATCAACCGATAATGGTTGGTCGTATGATATGTAACGCACCGCACCCACCTCAAAGCCATCTTTCCCTATTGAGTAGCACAGCCTCTCCATCGTGGTTTGTATGGCCACTCCTTGGTTTTTGGCTGAAATATAGAGTTTCCACATAGCCTCTGATTCGCGTTCGTTAGCGTGCCAGCAGCTGACGTAATACTCTTCTCTTCGTTTTTCCTGACCTTCCACAAGCTTTTTCATCTCATCCGCCACCACTAAATCCACTTCGGAATTTGTGGGGCTATCATTCCCTGCTGCAATCAGTTGACTCTTTGCTTTGAGTGTAAGCGAAGGCTTCAAAGCCTCATAGATGGCATCCTTCTGGAAGTTAAAGCCACGTGCTCCTTCAAAAACATCCTCAAAAATGTCTGCTCGTGTAAAAAACAGTTCACCGCTATCAAGAAGCGACACGAACTTTGGAAAATCTTGGTACCTCCATAACAACGTTCCCTTCTTGGGCACCTCATACTCTTTTGGATGAAACACGTAGCTCTTCTGTAAATGCGTGAGTTGTCCTTTACACCCCTCGCAAGCAACTGTCATTGTCCCATCAGCAAGTGTACCTGCATATACCTTCTCTCCCTGAGATAAGCCTCTTGAACACAAAGGGCAGGTCCCATAGTTTAGAGCATGCACTTGATATGCTCTTGTATCATCCGAAAATAGAGTAGATGGTTGAAACATTGTCTCAATAAGTATTATAATCCTTAGTTCTTCTCTGCGGCCAAAACAAATAAGAGCAAAAAGCCCAGACTCCTTTTGCCAAAGCTATGATCTTTTTGCTCTTCATACTTCCCTTTTTTTTACTTCACCATTATCTCATCCTCTCCCAACGGATGATACGGTCCATCCTTACTTTCGTAAAGCACGGAACCGCTCTCAAGGCACCCCAACGAATGCCACCTGTCTTTCTCCACATTCAGCATCCTTGGATCACCATCTGCATCAAGAACTACCCGTTCTATTTCATTACCATTCTCATCATAGAAAACCCACTGGATCTTTCTTCGTACGATTACTACTGTTTCTGAACTGTCATGGTGCCGATGAATAGGCAACACCGTCCCCGGCTCCAGGGCATTCAACATTCTTTGCGAGCCATCTTCAGCTGAATTACGCAAATCCAGATTCATCCGTAGACGAAGCGAGGCCTTGGCTTGGGCTGTCAACATATCCAGTATTTTCTTATCTACAACCATTCTGTATTTCCTTCAAGCCAGTTGCTATCTCCTCCAACCCCACAGCACCGCCCTACATCCTATAAACATAAACCGCCGTCACGCACCCAAAGTCCATAGAACAACTCCGAGCCTCGTTCTCCATAAACTCCCGCAATCTGTCAACCACCGTATTCATAATGCAAGTATATCTTCAGGACCAATTGGCTCATACGGTCTATTCTTCATCTCTAGAATCACTGAACCTGACTCCAAGGCTCTAACTGTATGCCATTGCCCTGCCGGCACATTCAAAGCTACTACCTGTCCACCCGGAGCCAGAATATCATTAACCAGCCTAGGATTAGTAGTTAGCTTCCTTATCATAATAGATCAAATTATGTGGATCATCTAATTATGCGCCCTTCATTCTTAACTCATAACTTTTACTTCATCCTCCCCATCCCCCTCATCTCATCCTTCACACCTTGGATATTTACTTCCAGGCTCTGTTTCATTTGGCGCTTCTGTTCTTCTTTCTCTTGATATGAGAGCAGATAATGGTCTATCGTTGCCTCACAATAATGCGATATGTTCTCTTTTATCACATCTATCTGCCATTCGGTTATTGGGCCACTCATAAAGCTCGCCCCAAGATAGCCTGCTAACACCCCTCTGAAGTATTGTTCACCCATATACAGCATAACCATTAACCCACAAATGCGTCATCTTTTTGCCGTCGCTGTGTCCGAAGAGATAGCTGAGGAATTGCCACGCGGCACTCTATTCTACCGTTTCTTCATTTCTTCTCAACGTTTAGAACCCCCTCCACCTCATGCTCGACGAAGGGGCCTTCTTTGCATTCGAAGATACAGCTATCGGGGGCTAGCGATTCGAGCTTATGCCACACATTCTTGGGAATATCCACCCCATATTTTCCTTCTTCGGGACAAAGGATGACATCTTCTATCACATTTCCTTCATCATCATAGGTTGAAACCTTCACCTTCCCGCGAAGAATAACGAAAGATTCATCCTTGGTCGGATGTCTATGAATGGGCACCTCCGTGCCCGGCTCTACCGCATTCAGGAACCGATGGCATTTATCATCAAGGCTCTGATGAAAATTGTGGTTCATCCGCAGCCGCGGAGATGCCTTGGCTTGCGCGGATACGCTGTTGAGCAGGGATTCGTCTATCAGTTTCATTTCTTTACTTTGATGAATTTCGATGATTCTTTCCATGATACACGCCACGAAACATGTCTGCCCGAATTCTTAGCCAAGAGTTTTCAGTACCAGAGTACATTCTTAAAGGGGTTTGCATACCTTTTGTCGTATAATTACCGGCATGACTAATCTTATTTTCCCTTCCCTTCTTTCCCTAACTTACCAATAGTATGAATACGATTCCATAGCGCAAGATAATACTCCGTAAAAAACACACTCGTATCAATAAACACTATATCTCGGAATACCATACTCTTATTTAAATTCTTTCTCCTTTACATCTACTATTCCATCAAACTATTTTTTAATACAATTTTGTGTGGGTTGAGAAAATCATACTCAAAAATCGAAGAGATAATTATCTGATGGTCTGCGAAATCCCGTTTTTATCCGAGGGCGCAAAGCGGAAGGAATCAAAGCATATTTATCGGATGCATGACCCCTAAACACAAACTGTCCTTTTTCGAAAATCTTAAATAGCTCACCACCATAGCTGATGGGATGAATAAACTCTTCCATCTTTTCATAGCGACAATGCTGTATGATAGGTATTCTGTTCTTCATTTAAGAAACTCTACACTATTATGCGTACTGGTTTACCCTCTTATACTCCTCCATCAATGTAATAAGCTCTTTATACTTCTCAACTCTCTCCGGCTTCAGTTCATCTTTATTCATCAACTTCTGCTGATGTCGTACCCAGTTCCGAAGCCCTCGCTCTTCAGGTATGAACTTAGAGGGATTCCGTTTGTTCTTCTCCATGAAATCCATCACCTCATAGTATTTGGATAGCCAACGTTCATCCTGGGTCATACGTCAATACTCTACGGCTTTCATGGCGGTCTCAATCTCCTCCAATGCCACAACACCGCCCCACATCCTATACACATACAATGGCGTCACACACCCAAAGTCCATTGAACAAGACCGGGCCTCATTGTTCATGAATTCATGTAGGCGGTCAACTATCTTGTTATTCTTTAACATATGTTTAATACTTATGAGTCATTCTCCAGCACACATGCCAGACTTTCCATGGGATAATCCAAAATACTTCACTGGGATAATGAGGTAACATTACCCACATTCTGGATAACAACCCTCTTTGAGCATTAAATGTTTTGTAATGGCCAAAATTCCCTCCCCTCATTATCTCCTTAAAAATAAAACGTCCTTCACGCTCATTCGGTTTCACCAGAAGAGACTTAGACGGCATTCCGCACAGTTCCTGCATAACCCACATCATTCCGCCGGCAAATTTGGTCAGTCCAAAATGACGCAAGAGCTTGATTACCTCTTCTCTATCACCTTCCGTCAACGAGCGAACAATATAGAAATAATCAACAATATGCCTCAATCCCACACCTTCCGCAATGAGATGACGGAATGTATGTACAAGTGAATATACCGCATTGAATGAAACCGTAGGAACAGGTACGCAAAGTGTTGAGTCAATATTACCCAACATTATAGCCTTTACATGCTCAAACCATTTTTGCAAACGGCTATTGTGAAAAGGATTATATAGCCAGCCTGGATGAAAGTGAATCTCCACTGGCACATCTTTAAATATATGGACGCTAACATTGTGCCAAACTTGATGTTCTATTTTAAACTGGTTCAGCCACGTCATCACATCTTTCCGTGGTCCATCCACCCATAAATCAATATCACCACATTGCCTTCTTTCAGGGTTAGGATAATACTTGGCTACACTAATCCCTTTTATCACACATGAACGAAAACCCGCGTCAGTAACGAGCTTGTTCAGAGTTCTAGACCTATCGCAATGAATCGCATAGTTACTTTCAATCATTTGCGAAATGCCAACCCACTGCAACAGAAAATCCTTTTGAGGCAGTTGCTCTTTAGGCCGTCTTTCCAATCCATCCATAAAAACACCCGTGACAGCCTGCCTCTCAGCCTCTACATACAAATCGGTCCACTCATGAGTAGAAAGCACCCGTGATAATTGTTCGCGAGTGCCCAATGCTACTTGCAATAGCTCTATAAACAAGTCTATATCTTTATCCAAGAATGTCTTCATCCGATTGTGGCTCATAAGGGCCATTCTTCATTTCCAGAATCACGGAACCTGATTCTAAAGCCTTCACGGTATGCCATTGACCGGCTGGGATATTGAGTGCCACCACTTGACCATTGGGTGTCAGTTCTATCCTTTCCGTACAGATTCTTTCCAACTCATCGTAATACTCCCAAACAAGTTTACCACGAAGGCAAACTACGGTTTCTGATGTTTTCTGATGCCTGTGGATGGGCAATGGACTCCCAGGTTCAATAGCGTTTAGCATTCTTTGTGATTTGTCCTCTGGGGAATTTCTCAAATCCAGATTCATTCTCAAACGAGGGGACAACTTTGCCCTTTCAGTCAGCTCATCCAATAAAGCCTGTGTTATCTTCATTTCTCCAAACTCTTCAAATATTCCTCATGCAGATGATAATACTTCATCTTAAACGCAATATACCCACCAGTAAACAGAACTGCTACGGCTACCAAATAAACCCAGTGAGCCGTAATTGTGTCTGGTATCAAATAAATAGCCACCAACGAAACAATCAGCTGAAGAACCATGTAAATGGTAGATACCACCACATGCGGCATCTTCAACTCATTGGCCATCAACTGGAACACATGTTTCCTATGTGCCTTGCCCAAATTCTCATGCAGCATAATGCGGTGGCAGATAGTCAGCACACCATCCACACCATAAAGCAGGTAGAGTACAATCCATGTGACATCCCCTGTTACGTACATCAAACGACTCACACAGAAAACAAGGAACAATGCCATACCAATGCTACCCACATCTCCTGCAAAGCAACGTGCCTTTGTCCTGTAATTGAAAAAAGAGAACACAACCAGAGAAAGCCCCATCACAACCAGCAAGCTCTCATCCATGAATGCATATTTCAAGTTAAGCAGATACAGCGGTATCACCATGGCCAGAGCATATCCACCGGTAATACCGTTAATACCATCCATGAAATTGAATATGTTCGTAGCTCCAACACTAACGATCAAAGCTGCCACAAGTATTGCTATTTTGAGCCATAACGGGAACTCTGTATCCATTGCCACTGGCCACAGAATCATCGTCATTGCAGCAAACTGCACTACAAGCCTTAATGAATCTGGCAGTGAATGAATATCATCCACAAAACTGATTCCAGCGGCAAGAGTAACAGCAGCTAAGAGCCATGGCTCTGAGAAACCATTCCAGATACTCCAAATCCACAAAGCTATTGTGAATATGATTCCACCGCCACGAAGCACCACCTTGGTATGTGATGAACGCTCATTTGGTTTGTCTATGATATTGAACTGATCCGCTATCTTAAAATAGACCAACTCAGCCACTATCAGCACTGCTGCAATTATACAATATGTCATCCACATACTATTCAAACTATTTTTGTTTTATTAATTGACCCGCTCAAGCCCCTTCACCCGATTCAGTTTAACTCTATTCTCTTTTAGTGGTACCCTAATTATTAAGTTTGAGTTCTTTGTTGTTGGCATAACCGACATGCCATCACGAGATCTTTCAAACACGTTTACATCACCAACTGTACACTCCACATTATTAATAGTTCGTATATCCATCGTACTAATTATGACATTGTTCAAAGAACAGCCATTTTCAGTATATATGTTTAAGCCGTTAATGTCAATTCTATTAATATTGTCAACAACAGGAAGATTCCCTCCCTCTTCATAATTGGTTAAAATAACAAAATCTTGAATATCGTTAGCCATATTAACCGTTAAATTCTTAATGTGGATATTCGGCCAACTTTTTTTCTCTAACTCAGGTCTTGAGTTAATTCTATTGTCCAACATCCCCATATTGAATAAACTGTTTCTATTACGAGAAGCATTAAAAACACAGTCTTTCATTACCACCTCATAATCCACCAGTGCGTTATATGATGAACGATTGACCAAAGGGGTAAAGTTGGTAAAAACGCATTTGTCAAAGACTATACTTCCATAAACCGAACTGAACTGGTTTTTCAGATCAACGAAATTCACATTCTTAAAATAACAATCTCGACCATAGCAGTGAATATCGAACCTATTAATGTCGCAATCCTCCAAAGTGGTCTTGTTTAGGTTATTCGTTCCGAAAATGCCCCACTTCCCTCTCCCATAGAAATTGAAAGCTTTAAAATTCCAGATATTGTTCAAATAGACACCGTAGCCTGCATTCTTCTCAGCAGAATAAGTACCATTTATCTTAGAATCCTCGATAGTAACATTTGTACAATTCTGTATTCTGAATACATTGTCGCTGACGAGATTGCTCTCTGGAGTATTTACAGTTACATTTTCAATCAAAACACCATCATATCCATCTGCCAGCAAGGCATAGGTTCTATAAGAACAATTTGCAGCTCGATTGATTGTTAGATTCTTGATAACCAGATGGTGTCCATTGGACAAATCAATATAAGAACACTTTGGTGAAGAATAAGGATTGTCGTATGGCATTACGGGTTTGTTAACAGCCCGCCCGTTTTTTATTAAAAGGATATCCTTTCTCTTATGGGCGTATTCGTAACCGATTCTATCGTCACCCCACGGATTCTCATCCTCAATTATTAACAAGTTTAGGCCGTGTGAGAGTTGACTATAATTCTTAAAAGAACCCGAATCAATACTTTTAGCGCTAACCTTTATTCCTCTCTTTGGAGAAATAGCTGCAAAAAGATAGAAATCGCTACTGCTATTCTTAACATTAATGGTTACCCCTTGAAAATCAACAGTTCCATCGACAGGGATTCTATTTGCCCCTTGGGGAATCTCAATGTTAATACTATTTATTCCCCGATATGAAACAGTTGCATTTAATTCAATGGCCGCTTTATGAGTCTTTTCCAGAGCATAAAACCTTTCTATGTCAGTTTTTGCCTCTGAAAGCCCATAATCATTTGGAGAAAGAGTTTTGTACTTTCCTTCGTCTCTTGGTAATACGCCACATGACGCGATAAAGATAACGCTAATAGAAAATAGCAAAATACACTTTAATACTCTCGTCATATAGCAACTACTATTACTTGAAGCTCTCCAAAGTCACTTGTAATCCCGTTCTCGCATCTACTGGCATTCTTTCTACGCCAAGTGCCTTCTTTATCTTTATATTTGAAGACACATAGCTCTCCGTCAATTTCTGTAATCTGTCAGGATTCAAAGGCAGGTGCAACCATCCGCCAAACTTAGCGACACCATTCATTAAGCCCTTGGGCAGTTTCCAAATATTCGCTTTCTTTCCAAGTGATTTGCAAATCTCCTCTATCAGCTCATTAGTTGAAAGAGCCTCATCATCACCCATGTTGTAGATACCACTCGGAACATCCCGGGTAAGCACGCCATTTACAGCAAAGCAGATGTTCTGTACAGATGTGAACGTCCTTCTGTTCTCAAATGCGCCCAATGGCCAGGGAATTCCCTTCTTCACCACATTATACAGCAGATTCAGATTTCCCTTATTCCCAGGACCATGAATCATACAAGGGCGGAAGATGTACACCTGCTTGTCGGAAGGCATATTCGCCAGAATATACTTCTCTGCTGCAATTTTGCTCTCCCCATAAGGGCCAACAGGAGAAGGAACCACATCCTCAGTTAACACTCCCTCGACTCTATCAGCAGCAGCTTTGGCGGTACTGAAGAACACAAACTTATTAATAGATTCGTGACTCTTGAAATAGTCAAAAACCATGATGGTCAAATCTCTGTTAACCTTGAAGTAAACATCCGCCACAGTTTGGTTCTTGGTATCATGGGCTTTACCCGCTAAATGCACGATGGCATCCACATTAGGCACACGTCCGGCATCCAAATCATCCCAAGAATAGGTCTTGACTACACCTTCTTTATCCGGAGCAATGATGTCCAGACCATAAATCTCGTTGTTAGGGGCTAAATAACCGACTAGATTGGAGCCCACGAAACCGTGGACTCCAGTTATCAGTATCTTCATAGAAACTAAATCTTGATTGCATCAAAAGAGCTCTGAATATGGCCCTTTGAAGATGCTCCAAATACTACACTCTGCAGGTTCAAGCTATTGATGTAGTCAAAGCTCTGCTGTACGGTAATCGAACCAGAGGCCAGCACATTCATAGCCATCAACTGGTACTTGGAAGGGTCATTCTCTGCAATACATTTTGCGTATGCTTCCATTGACGGATGCATGTTGAAACCTGCCGCATTGATGGATGAGCAAATCACAACTTCGTCAATACCCCACTCTTCCAGTTTGCTCTTCAGGTAAGGAAGATTCAAGGTAATCAGACCAGGATTACATTTATACTTCTTGCGCACATACTCGCAATAGTGCTCAAACACGTCCTTTACATTATAGCCTAACAGCAAGTCTGTGATGGGATTAAGCATAAAGAATGTATTCACATTCAAACCACGGAAGATCTTGAATTCAACATCCAGTAGCATATCCATCATCTTCATTGCATCTTTGGTCAAAACTGCAGTGGCACCCTTACCAATCATACTCAGCACGCCACCGGCAGAATTACCCTTAAACAACACCTCACTGATGGCTGGGAGAATACCCATCTCGTTTACCATATTGGCATATTTGTGCGGATACGGCACAGAAGGATACCATGCAATATCGCCATACTTTGACTTATTGTCACGGAAATACTGGCAAATCTCTTCTGCACGGTCATTGCTGTTCAACATCACGGCCTTCACACCACAATCGAATGCATCATCATACACCTTCAGGATGTTATGTACATCACTAAAGCGTTTCAACATTTCCTCAGCCTTCTCCTGGGAACGGTGATTAATTCCAAAAAACTGGTTGTCACCAAAAACTATCTTATCTATCTTCTCCATGGCTGCATTATTTTTCGTTGTTCTCAAAAATGGTATGAATCAGTTCCTGGGTCTCTGCGGCCTCGCGGAATGAGCATCCCGTTGATTTCTTATTGGCCAACACAGCATCTGCAAAAGCGTACAGCTGGTTGGTGAAGCTGGTGCCACGTACATAGTACGGACAAGGATCCGGCAGCATATTCATTGGAGTAGAAGTCCAGCCCTCAGGTAATCCAAACTCCTTGTTCTCTTCACGCAAGAACACTCTCAGTCCATAAAGATCAGCCTGAATCTTGCCCTTAGTGCCATGGAAGTCCAGTTTCAACATGGGCTTGCGGTAAGTATAGTCACTCCAGTTCACATGCATAGAGCAAGAGGTAGTATTGTTATACTGTACATCTACAGAGCAAACATCCTCCACACTATCAGAATACACTTTGTTCAGCAACGAGCCATACACCTTGGTCTGCTTGCCCAAGAAAAAGTTCATCAGGTCAAACACGTGACTACCCATCTCATAGGTGGCACCACCACCATTCTCACGCTTTGCGCGCCAACCTTTGGCAGGTTTTGCACTGCTGATAGTGGCACTCAAGAACTGTGCATTCACGTGACAGATGTCGCCAATCAGACCGGCATTCAGGTATTCCTTCACCTTGTTGAACACTACATCAAAGCGGTACACATAACCCACTTGGTTCACCAGTCCTTTCCCCTCGAACAGGTCAGCCAATTCAAGTGCCTGTGCGGTTGATGTTGTGAACGGCTTCTCGCAGAACACAGCAATGCCGTTCTCCCCTGCCAATTTACATGCATCATGATGTAGGATTGAAGGGGTGCATATAATCACTGCATCCACAAGACCGCTATTAAGCAGGTCTTTGTAGTCCTCAAACATTTTCACTCCCGGCAGATACTTCTTAATCATGTTGAGCATAGTGCTCGACGTATCAGCTATGGCCGTCATCTCCACTGCCGGATGCGTGTTGATGATGCTGTAATGGGTGAGTCCCATACGGCCAAAACCGATGATTCCTACACGTACTTTATCCATGTTATTACATATTTTTTATCTGTTCCTTAATCATCTTATAGGCTTTCTCGCCCTTCTCTAACAATGCAGGGTTTGCCTCTTTCGATTTCACCTTCTTGAGAATTGCCTCAACCTTCTCTGCTGTTAGATTAGTATCATGCATCATAATACCTTCTTTAATAAGATATTTATCCACATCCAGCAATGCGTCCTGATAGATTGAGATGGTCGGAATACCTATTACAGCCATTTCACGAGTCATTGTACCACCAGCTCCAATAAACAGCAAGCAATCCTTGGCAATCTCCTCAAACGGCAAAGGCTTTTCACAAACCGTTACACCCAAGAACTCTGCACTGTTATAATAATCAGCCTGTTCCTTAGTTCTGGGAAGAATGACCAATTGGTGCTTATCTTTTAGCTCACGGATGATGGTATCCATGAAGTTCAGTTTTCCATTATAATACTGGGCAAAACTGGGTTCCGTCCTGATGTAGATCTTCGTCAGCTTTGATGTATCCAACTTGTAACCTTTATATTTTTTCCAAAGGTAAATACCTTCTTTCACACCAGGGTACTGACTCACCTTTTTTGCCTTGACAAAGGCATTGGTGATATTCTCTACTGGAATAAACTCAGGAATGAATATCTTCTTGGCAAACAGAAAACTAATCTTGTTACCTGCTGCATGTTCATTGTCGTTGGTGTAGATGGTAGGCACCCCGGCCAACCAACCGGCAATGGGAGAATAGAACGAACTCTGTGATATTCCCACATCCACTTTTTGAGTTTTCAGGAATTTCCTGAGCTGGTTTACGCGCACAAAGAATCCCATCGCCTTTTTGCGGCTGGACTTCCCATAGTGTTTGCCCACAACGGTATAATCCATCTTATACAAATCCAGCAAATCCACTGTATTGGCAAGCGGTCTGCATGTTATTACCACTTCATGACCCTCCTGCTTCAACTCTTCTATCATCTGACGGAAGAAGTTGATATGTGGAGAGTTTGTTAAATCAAACCAAATCTTCATCTGCTTATTCTTCTATAAATAAATAGCTCATGGCGCAAAACATAAAAGCATTGCTCCAGCGCATATAACTAATCTTGGAACTGATACCAGGTTTCAACTGGTAATAGAAATAGCCCTTCTTGTCCTGCATATTCTTGATGGTCCAATCCATCACCTTCTCTGCCAGTGCCTTGTTCTCCTCATACTTATGCAAGCGTTTGAGGGTCACTATCAGCTGGCCCGGACAATGGATATCTATCGGATATTTCTGGTTGTCAAAATACTTGGGTGCTCCATCTTCTTCAAAGAAGTTGTCCAAATAATACTTCAATCCTTTCTCGATATACTTATGATACTTGGTATCGCCAGTATTCTCTTCGTAAGCAATCACACCATCCAAGTTATAACCGGTATGGAATCCGTCCACCCAACTCTGTCCCTTACTCAGACCGTAAATCCACGAACCATCAGGCTCCTGGAGATTACAGCAAGCAGCAACCGATTTTTCCGCCAACTCCTTATACTCTTCATTGCCTGTATATTTATAGGCAAAGCTAAGAAGCCTGCTACCAAGCAAAGAGGCGTTTAGCACTTCCCTATTCAAGGGTAACTTACTATAAGAGAACAGGAACCCACCTTCATGCTCTGTCCTATTCAAATCCTGCCTGACGAACTCAGCAGAGGTAAGGGCAATGTCCAGATACTTCTTATTACCCGTCACCTCGTATGCTTCCATCAGTGCTGTAGCACAGAAATTGGTAGCAACAACAGTGGGCGTATAAGGTGGGAAATAGAACAGCAATTTAGCTTGCCATCCAAAGTTGTAGCCCCAGCAGGCGCCATGATAATCACCCTTAGATTGGAGGGAAATCAGCAGTTCTGCCACTTCATTTACTCTTTCTAAAAGCTCTGCTTCTGTTCCAAAAAACTTTGTTAATTCAGGATTTAGGCGTACGGCTTTTACCAGATTGCTATACCCTTGCAGAAACAGTCCTATGCCCTTGGCATTGTAGTCTTTCTTAATCAAGGCTATGCGACGGAGGTTGATGGGATTGCGCTTGAATGCTTGGATCACGCATAATCTCCAGAACGCACTGTTCTTGAAATAAGGTAATGCCTGAAAGATTTTAGAGTTTAGGCCGTCGTATGGGTCCCAACCTTTATAATGCTCTTTCTCACAATACCGCTTAAGAGAGCAGAGTGATTGCAATATTTGATTTCTCTCCATCCTATTTCACATTGTCTGATTAAAATATTATAGGAGCGCCACCTTCCTGAACAGACTTGAGCGCACCAAACGAAGCCAAAGTAACGGCAAAGATTTCATCCATTGGAATAGGAGTCTTCCCATTTCGTATTTCTGCGAAGAAACTCTCCATCATTGCCTTTTGTCCCTTGTCCTGAGAACGGGTTGAGAACTTGGCAGGTTTCCCCTTCGTATAGATCTTTGTCTCGTTAAAGTCGTCAATTGTGGCACATGCACCGGCTGAGAACACTTCAAAGTATTCTTTGTGCATTGACTTAGAGCCATTGGCATAATATGCGACAACACCCGTAGAACCATTTTCAAACTCGACTATGATATTCATAGTATCGTTCAGGTTCTGATTGTCAGGCATTACCGATGCCATCACCTTTACCGGTTTGCTCCCACAAATGTACGCCATGAAATCAATAAAGTGACAGGCCTCACCGATGATACGACCACCGCCAACTTTCATATCCTGAATCCAACTGTCACCAGGTATACTGCCAGCATTACAACGGTAAATCATTGACATCTTACCACTACCTAGCTTTTTCTTTATCTCACGGGCATGGGGAGAAAAACGACGGTTAAATCCTATCATCACACTCTTCTGCTTTTCAGCACAAAGGTTCTCGATCTCAACCAGTTCTTCCACATTCAAGCAAAGAGGCTTCTCAACATACACGTTCTTGCCGTTTTTAAGGCCATCAATCACATACTTTGCGTGTGTATCATGGCGGGTAGCAATGAATAGCGTATTGATATCCGGGTTATTCATGATATCCTCTTCATCGGGAGTACACTGTTCAAAATGGAATCTTTCTGCCACACGCTTGGAGGTGGTTCCAGAATTGGTCATCACGCTTACGCGACGAATGTCACTCGGAAGGTTAGGCAGCAACTGTCCCTGTGCATAACTACCAGCTCCAATGAAGGCAACGCCTACATTGCTGGTCGCATTTGTAGCATCATTAATCTTGATGCTCTCGTGCTTGTGGGTCTTATTGATGTCGTATTTCAAAACTATACCCAGATAAGGTTCAGTTTTGTTCGCCACCATATCGTATGCCTTAGGAGCATCCTCTAGAGGGAAGGTATGGGTAGTCAAATATGACAGATCCATATGTTTGGTAGCTATCAACTCCTGGAAAGCTTCCATATTCCTCTTCTCAGTCCAGCGAACGTATGGTGCAGGATAGTCAATGCCCTTCTCCTCATAATTCAAGTCATAACGACCAGGGCCGTATGAGCAAGACATCTTCAGTTCCAGTTCTTTCTTATAGTAGTAAGGCTCACGATCAAAACCTGTAGGAACAGCGCCAAGAACCACCACTGTTCCTTTCTTGCGGACAATAGCACCAGCGAAGTTCACAGGATCAAGGCTGGGTGTTGCAGCAGCAATAATGACAGCATCCACGCCAAGTCCACTGGTAAAATCTTTGATCTTATCTTCAATGCCGACCGTATTTCGTACCAAAGCAAGGTCTGCACAGTGTTGTGCTGCCTGGGCAACAGGGGCGGCACTCACATCAATGCCAACCACTCTTACGCCAGATGCTTTCAACAGGTTGCAGATTATCTGACCAATCAAACCAAGGCCAATAACTGCACAAGTCTCACCCAGTCTTAAATCAGCCTGACGAACGCCCTGTAGGGCGATTGCACCAAGTGTATTATAACAAGCGAGTGCCATATCAGCGTCTTCACGAAGTTTTACGCAAAGATTCACGGGCACGCTTACCACCTCTGCATGGTTGGCAGAGAAACCACCACAGGCAACAAGGTCGCCTACCTTGAAGTCCTTCACATCATCAGCCACTTCTATTACCTCTCCCGCGCAACTGTACCCCAGAGGTGAGTAAGCCTCCAGTTTCTTCATTACTGTGCGGTAGGTCTGAATGATGCCTTGTGTTTTGAGCACCTGCATCACCTGAGCTACCTGTTGAGGGCGTGACTTAGCTTTTTGGAAATAATTCTGGCGGGCAGCCTTTACGGTTGACCCCTCAGTTCCTGCACTGATGAGTGAATAATGGTTTTTTACCAGCACCATACCCTCACTCAACTGAGGCATGGGCAACTCCTGAACTGTCATCTCTCCGTTGGAGAGCTTTTGAGTTAATTCTTCCATATATGTTTAAATTCCTAATTATCAACTATTAACAACGCTCAATTTCCCCCTAAACGAATCTGAGTCAATTTCTGCTCTCTTTTCTTCAATAACTCGAAGAAGATACTGTCCATACTGGTTCTTAAGCATGGGCTTTGCAATCTCGCGCATACGATCTTCGCTAATCCATCCATTACGGTAGGCAATTCCTTCCAGACAAGCGACCTTCAAACCTTGACGTTTTTCAATAACCTCTACAAAGGTGGATGCTTCTGCAAGACTATCATGGGTACCCGTATCTAACCAAGCGAAGCCACGGCCAAAGACCTGAACTTTCAGTTCTCCATCTTTCAGGAACTCTTGATTAACAGTAGTGATTTCCAATTCTCCACGAGCAGAAGGCTTGATATGCTTAGCTACATCCACAACCTTGTTTGGGTAAAAATAAAGCCCCACAACAGCATAATTGCTCTTGGGTTCTTTCGGCTTTTCCTCAATACTGAGACAGTTGCCTTGCTTGTCGAATTCTGCCACACCATAACGTTCAGGATCCGATACCCAATAACCAAAGACAGTAGCCTTGTTGTTCAGTTCTGCATCTTTCACTGCATTCTTGAGCAATGTAGTAAAGCCGCTTCCGTAAAAAATATTATCGCCAAGAACAAGGCATGCAGAGTCGTTGCCAATGAACTTCTCACCTATTATGAAAGCCTGTGCAAGGCCATCAGGAGAAGGCTGTTCTGCATACTCGAAATGAACACCATAGTCAGAGCCATCACCGAGCAGGCGTTTGAAGCCTGGGAGATCGTATGGAGTTGAGATAATGAGGATATCCCTAATACCAGCCAGCATTAATGCACTGATGGGATAGTAAACCATTGGTTTATCGTAGATGGGTAAGAGTTGTTTGCTAACACCTTTTGTAATAGGGTATAGTCTGGTGCCAGAACCACCGGCAAGTACGATTCCTTTCATATATAAAACGTTTTGTGAACTAAAAAACTATTGCAGGTTGGACAAATTTCTAAACTGCTGAACAAGCGCACTTTGTCTCCTAAGTATCTCATAATTCTCTTTCCTTACACGCTCATTATTGACACATTCCCCAAAGCGGGTGATAGATTTCAGAAAAGCATCATCCTCGGAAAACGGATACTTATTATACTCTTGATTCTGCTTAATAGTATAATCAGGAACACATCCTACAGGTGCTGTCAGGATTCTCCCCGATGTCAGTGTTCCTTTGCTACCCCAGACTTCAATGTCGCAATGGTAGTCATTATCCATACCGAAGGCCAACTGTGCAGTCATGCCTTCATCATTGACCATTGTGGCGGATCCAAAAATCTCTACCTCAAAATCCGGGTCATAGTTAACCTGTGCAGTCGTCACCTTAGCGGTTTCTCCCAACAACAGACTAGCATACTTCATGGTATAACCACCTGCATCCAGCAAAGCGCCACCACCCAATTTCTTGTTATATCGAAAATCTGTCAGACTTCTGCGAGGGAAGCCAAAAGCAATTCTATACAGCCTTGGCTTACCTATCTGTTCACCCTTAGCCACAATCTCATTAAGTTCAGTAATCTGGTTATGGAACACGAACATATAATTCTCATGCAGTGCCAACCCTTTTGCTGAAGCCAGTGAAATCAAGTCTTCAGTATCCTTCAAATAGCAAGTTGATGGTTTCTCCAAAAACACATGTTTGCCATTCTGCAAGGCCAATTTTGCCCATTTATAATGCAGTGCAGGAGGCAGAGGCAGATAAATAGCATCAATCTCGTCTGACTTAATGATTGTTTCATACCCACGGAATACTTTCCCACCAAAAGTCTCTGCCTTTTCAAGTTCTTTTGCTTGTTGGGCGGCAATCTGCTCCTCAGACACCTTCGACAAATCGCCAAACCACTCTTCCGGGCTCGCAATAGCTACCCCAGCAAACGAGAATTTATCAGCGGCTTTTTTCAAAGCCGGAAGAAACCTTCTGAATGCTATCTCCGAAGGGCATATAATTCCAATTCTAATCATAATCAATAAAAGCTAATGGCTGACAGCAGGCTACGAGCCGCAATATTCAAGTAATTGTTATAAGTGACAAATGACAACATCTGGTTGAGTGTCATCCAGCAATAATTCTGATCAACTTCCACTGGGAATTCATCCCCTACTTCTACAATAATATTTAAGTTTTGTTCTTGGAAGAATCTACCGCCCTCCTCGCTCTGATAACTGCTATACCAGATTTTATCTTTAGGTGCTTCTAGTACCGTTTCCAAATAAGGGATGGTATACTCATTTTCTCCCTTTCGATAATTACCAGTCAGACACTGTACGGTTGGAGCCATTTCTACTACATCAAAGTTACCGGACTCCAGTTTGGCTTGAACCAGAAAATGATAGATTCCATTTATCTTTTTCACCACAAATCCCATCAAGCCTTCTTGGGCAGAACGAACCATAGGCTGATCCCAGGAAACCACCTCACGGTTCCCAATTTCAACATGCACACCAATCACATCGAAATACTTGTTGGCTTCATGATGAATGGTGTTACCATCATATACCCAGTGCTGCATATTAGAAATACCAATTGGTGTAACACCTAATTCGTATTTGAACTTTAGAGCTGTTATCCACTGAATAATATCTTGTAACTCATGTAAGTGGTTGTCTGCACTAAGAACAGAATAGAGGAATGAATCTGGTTTTGATGAATGAACCCCAGCCATTCTCTTCACCCTGTCCATCAGTTTTAAAGAGTGCTCAGAATAGCTGCCAAACTTGATGCAAGAGATTACAGTACGGCTATCCATGTTTACAACATTGGGATAACGCAACAGTTCCTTAATCTGACCAAGAGAAACCCAAAGGAAGTTTGGTTTCACCTCCAGCGATTCGTTTTCATCGACCTCAACAATAATATTGCGATTACGTTTATGAAGAAAACGAGCCCCCTGTTCTGACTGCAACTGGTCAACAAGAACTGTTACATCCTTCTCGCCATTGAAATATTCCAGATATGTTGGAGACTTTCCACCATGTACCCGAGTATAGTTACTACGTGTTGCCTGAAGGGTTGGAGAAAGCTGGACAACATTCAGGTTGCCTGGCTCGATTTTAGCCTGCATTAAGAAGTGCAGAACTCCATCAAACTTCTTAACGATGAAACCTAAGAAACCAATCTCTGGCTGATTGATAATAGGTTGGTCCCACTGTGACACATCACGATAATTCGTTTCAATATGGATACCATCAATACTGAAAAACTTGCCGGAGTCATGACGAATTCTGTCATCACGATATGACCATCCTTTCAGTTCTGTAAGGGGAATCTGTTTTATCTTGGAAACAACTTCATCATTCTGCTGTTTCATCCATGCCAGTATTTCCTCTGTAGGCTTAAAACTACCATGGCTTAATGCAGAAACCAGAAAGTCCAGTTGAGCATCTTCTACGTTTCTTGTTCTCATATTATATGTCTTTTGAGAAATCTTCAAGTTTCTTATACGTCATTCCGCCAAGCAATGCTTGAATCTTCGTGTCATCAAAATAAGTATGGTCGCTCTCAATCCTTAAGTCACGCTCAGGCCAAGGAACCGCAGTAACATTCACACCATATTTCTTTGCAATGATTTCTGCAGCATCATGCAATGAAAGCGTCTCTCCTCCTATATTATATATCTCTCCAATACTTTCAGGCTTCAATGCCACTTCTATTACCTGACGGCATAAATCTTCCATGTGGGTAAAGGTGCGCTTAATAGTGCCACCTCCATACAAGGTAATATCTTTCCCGGCCTTGGCCTGTTTGATAAAGAAACCCACTGTCCCAAATGAATAGTCCATAGACAACAAATTACCATAAGGAATGCATATACGGAACACGGTATATGGAATATCAAAACTATCATGATATGCCTGAAGATAGCCTTCACATGCTATCTTATTGGCCGCATAGATAGTCTTACTTTCCTTCTCATCTTCCTCTTTCAATGGCTTGTCATAACCTTTGTAAACAAGGCGAGTTGATGGGAAAACAATCTTGGGGCGAAATGGTGTTTGCCTTATAGCACTCAGAACATTAAGAAGAGCAATCTCATTGATGGAAACATATTTTTCGTATGCATCAAACCCCGCATAAGTACCCGTCAAGCCTGCAAACATGAATATATAATCCACATCCATATTAATTGAGTTGACCGACTCTTTATTAGTCAAATCCAAACAATGATAATTAGGAAGGTTTGCCTCCGGTGTCACATCGTAACACTCAATCGAGGGGCATCCTAATTCTTGCAAATAATGAACAATATGCTTTCCTATGAATCCGTTGGCACCTAATACGGATACTCTTTTCTTCTGAACCATTATACTTCTAAATTATTGATAAAGTCTCACAACCTCTTCTCCTTTCTGCGAAAGAATCTTCGCTGGAACTCCTCCTACGACACAACCGCCAGGAATATCTTTAGTCACTACAGCCCCAGCTCCAACAGCCACGTTATCTCCTATCGTTATCTTTCCGATTATTTTTGAGCCACTAAATAACACACAATTATTTCCAATTACTGGTGTACCTTGACCTCTCATGCTTCCTATCGTTACTCCCTGATATATTGTACAATTACAACCGATGCGCGCACCATAATTGATTATAATTGTGCCAAAATGAGCAAAAAGTACCCCCCCCGTACTGGCGTTCCAAAAGGCATTTGAATTCCTGTTTTATAGGAGTTGTGTTTGTAAATAGCTGACACAAAAAGCAACAGAATTCTCCACAAACCACTTTTTCCTTTCAGGAAACTGCCCAAGCGAAACCAAAATGTGATTTTGAAAGAATGGCTGGTTAACAAGTAACCGAGCTTCCCCATACGCCTCTTGGGTAGCCTGGCATAATCAGCATTAATGAGCTCTTTTGTTTCTTTCCATGTCATAACTCTAAGCTAATTGACTAACGATTCAAGTATATCCAGCAACTTCTTTGCTCTTTGCTCGTAATTATTAAACTCTTTGAGTTGTTCAGTGCCGTTTCTAACTAATCTCTCTCGTAATTCAGCATTTGTACACAATTCGTAAAAAGCCTCACCTAAAGACTCAACCGAATTGGGGTCAAAATACTGAGCAGCATCTTTACACGTTACTGTCGCAAAACCAAGATTAGGAACTAAAATAGGCTTTCTCATTCGCATAGCCTCTGGATAGCAAGCGCTAAAACACTCCATGAGCGAAGGCAAGAACATAATGTCGCTTTGTTCATACATATGAGGACACTGATTGATTCTCACGCCACCAATAAAGACAATATGTTTCTTTACCAAATCATCAAGCCCTGGCAGTTCATCTTCCTTTATAGTAACTACTATTCTAAATTTTATTCCCGGATGCACTTCAGCCATATAGTGGATGAAAGGGGCCAAAATCCTATAATTCTTATGAGGGTAGTTGGCGGCAATCATCAGCAATGTTGTGCCTTCAAAAGGAGGAAAGTTGATAGAATTATCCCATTCTTCAGGCTTGTCATATACCTGATTGTAGTATCCAGATACAGTAAACACCTTGGCCTTTGCTGGCAAGAACTGTCTTACTCTCTCTGATATAAATTCACATTCAGTCCAGAACGCATCTGATGAAATCCGAAATGAGTAATTGATAGCCTTATTGATTAGCCTCAATTTAACCATCTGTAATGGACTATATATCTTCCAGTACGGAGATTCCGGTATTACCGTTTTGCAGCGTGCAAAGCCCTCTAAATGTGGCACTTTGGGCTTCCATTTGGAGAGGCCAAAGACTGTAAAGACCACATCTATCTTTTTCTCTTCGACTAATTTGTCCAGGTAACGGTTGCGTCCAGTTACTAAACCCATATTATATTTATTCATCGTATAATAATGAGTCTCCACGTTTTTATAATCTTTTACCGCCTCCAAAGTCTGGGGAAATTGGTTTCGGTGAACTATTAGGTAATAGTTCTCACTTCGCTTAACTATCTCCCTAATAATAGAGTCGGCAACTTGGATACCTCCACCAACCGAGGCCCCATAGGTATTAATTAGTATCCTCATACTTATTCTTCTTGTTTCTCTCCTATTGCTTTATAAGCGATGTCTTTTAAATAGAACTTATTTGCCACTTCTTTCGCACAGTGTAGCATATTATTATATTCATCAGTCCTATTCAAACTAACAATTGTATTCTTGATAGTTTCAACACTAACATTGTCTAAAAGTAATGCATTACCATTGGCATTAACATATGACATCCCTGACCATAGCTTAACCACTAATGGAATTGAACATGCTACAGCCTCCTCCCAAAGGACAGAATGCGTACCAGGGAAAAATGCCAAATCAGATGCCATGAAAAGAGAGTATGTATCTTCTGACGCCACCCATCCAGCCATAACAATATTCTTAATCCCTTCATACTGTTGAAACACAGACACCATATCATCGGACGGAGTTCCAAATGCTATAAGCCATACATCTGTTCCACCCAATTGTTTTACGGCTTCCATTAAAAGATCCTGTTGTTTTCTTTTATCAAGCTTGCCGCCTGTAATAACCAAGAATGCATCCTTGGGGATCCCATACTTAGCACGTATCGCCTCTTTTGTAGCCTCCCTATTAATGTTTATTATATGAGTCTCATCTGCGCCAGAGATCAACAAGTCTATTTTTTCAGATGGCAACTTATATACATTCTTTAAAAAATCAACCCTCCATGGGGTTGTCCCCCAAAACTTGATGGCCACTTTGTTCAAAATATGCCCCTGTCTTTTTGCAAACAAAGCCCGCAGCTTGCCTTGAAGTGAGTTGTAATGTGAATTATAATAATCCGTATGGCAGTCCGCATAGACTTTCACATTCGGGTTATTCTTAACATATCTTACAATATGTCGCATATCCCTATAAGGGAAATTATGGACAAAAATAATATCCGGCTTTATTTGGCATAATTTGTCATATAGACCAATAACCTGATCTTGAAACAAACCAGTAAAATTGTTACGTGCTTTACAAGGTAGGATAGTGACTGTAACACCATACTTATTTTTGAACTCTTCTACCTTATGGAATGCCCTTTTCTTATTCTTATCCCTATATAACTGAGAAGTAATTACAGACACTTCATACCCTAGTTCTTGATGCTTTCTCGAAAGAGTCTGCTCTTGATATGAATTAGTATCAATATAATCCCTTAAAACAACATGTACAACCTTCTTCCTCATAAGTAATAATAATCGTTATCTGTAATAAAAGTGGTCAGATATAATATCCCCTCCAAGACTTCAATTATTTAAAGATGTTCACATTGTTTTCTTTTGCATACCGGACATATCGTAGAAACTCTTTTGGCCCATAATTAAACAATGCTATACGAAAGGCTCCTAATAACCTTGGGCGATGCTCCTTTTTACCAACTTCTGTTAAAAATAAAAACCTTTTTATAGTAACTTGGAATCTTATAAACTGATTTTCTGCGTTACGGGACTTTGTCAGAGTAGTTCCTTTTTCCCCCTCAGTAATAACATATACAATATCTCTAGAAGCAGAAACACTTTTAGCATAGTAACCAGTATAAATTGAGAACATAACGTCATTAGAAACTTTTACTTCATCAAAAAGAATACAATGCTCGTTGACTAATTCAGTACGAATCATTTTTGCTATTGGATTCACGAAACGATACCGCAGTTGATTCTCGTTTCCATCCTTCAAGAATGATTCGATATACTGATGAATGCCTAAATGACGGTCGCTCTTTGCCCCATCAATTAGACGAATACTATCAGCATCGAAGTAAATAATGTCATAGTTAGAGTCCAAATACTTGTCAAAGGAGATAAATGCTGTTGGCGTGAAGTAATCATCAGCATCCAGGAAGACAATAAAGCGTCCTTCAACATGCTTTAATCCCACATTACGTGCGCAACCCGCACCTTTTGTCGGGGAGGATATCGTGAACAGCACTTTGGCTTTCTCTTTTACCGGTACTTTCTCATTTGGTAAAGGCGAAACAGAATTATCGATGATAATTATCTGCACGTCATCTCTATCAGGGATAGACGCCACGGCCTTGACAAGCATGTCATACTTGTCGCGATAAGGAATTACAACAGAATAATTATAATTTGCCATTATTAACTTGAAAATTATTCGATCTTTTTGCAAATAAAGTAAATACTAGAACAAACAAAACAAAATTATATGATAGGTCATCACTTATCATTGAGCGTATTAAGAAAGGTAGTACAATAAGAGCAGCTAACCCTCCGGAATTAACTCGCTGCATAAAAACAGGTTTCTCGTTGATATACCAAGTTATAATAACAATTGAAATAACAGCTAACCCAATTATTCCCATTTCACACAAAATCTCCAGGAAAAGGTTATGGGGGTATACTTCTCCGTCAATAAAAGGATTCTCATAATTACCAAAGCCCACTCCAAACAATAAATTGGATTGAATAATCGCTAAAGGATATAAATAATCACGTCCCGTGCTTTCTTCCACCGACGAATCTGATTGAAATAGATCAGAAAAGATGTCTAACTCTAATGTACTAAGCCCCAGAATAAGTACAAATAACGCGATTATTGACAACACAACGTCCCCTTTTTTTATCCCTTTTCCATTTTTAAGGATTATCCACGCGCCAAAAATTACCAAAACTCCCAATATCGCTTGCCGTGAACCCGAGACTAAAGCAATCCACGAACAAACAAATAGTAAAAAAAATGAATTAAAGTCAAATTTCTTACTTGCCGACAGGAATAATGCTTCTGCACATATTACCTGCATACCTATTTTTTGATATGAAACACCCCCCTCGTCCAAATTCCTTTTTCTAAGTGAAAATTCCGAACGTATTGTATCAAAATCAAAAAGTCCGCTAAATGCCGGGTAGCTACTATAATCATGTGCCGCTGCTACTATAAAAACCCCAGACATCAGCAAAAAAGGCGCGATCTTATCAAATCTTATATCTTTTGCGGATGAAAGAATAAATACAGCTAAAGAATACAATATCACCAATTCAGACATGACTACAATTTTACTTGAAGAATTCTCTGTCCTGCCTGTAATGAAATAATAAGCCAGCATAATAGCCCACAACGCAAAAATATACGTGATGGGCCTGCGATTATTCTTGATTATCTTGCCAATCTCTTTAAACGAAAATAGTAGAACAGTTAACAAACAGACCAAAGAAGAAGGGATGCCTATATTATAATGTGAAAAAGCCATACCCAACACAGGCACAAACGCGAATGTTAATGCGACTATAATTTCATGCCTATTCAAGGTAAACATGCTTAAAATCATAAGTACCAGCACAAATAACGCTGGTATTATGCCAATCATTACCCCGGCAAACACTACTATGGAAATGTATAATAATATAGGAGCAGATTTCATATAATAGGGTTATTCGTTCAGTCAGTAGAATACAAAGCATTTAGCAAGTATGCTTCTGAATTCTTCACCAAACTATTCAAATTCTCACTATAAATTTTTACTTTCTTTTGTTCTATATTTAAATCAATATTATTTTCATCTTTAATCAGTTTATCATTTAAGTCAAGTTTTTCCAGTAATGTTTGTATTCTTGAAGCTGCTTTTTGCCGAGTTACAACTACATTGAAATCCTTATTAAAGATGATGGAGAACGCCATCCCATGAAATGAATCTGTTACTATCGCGTGTGCATTATCTATAAGGCCAAGGAACTCGCGAGGGCCTGGATAGAACACCTGTTTGCATCCCGAGACTGGCTTAAGATAATTCTGAGCTAAAACAATTATCTTTTTATTTTGAAATTTATTTTTTGCAACAGCTAATAACTTGTTCAAATCTTTCAGGCAATAGACAAACACGTAATCTTCTATTCCAGGTTTTATCTCCAGTTCTCTCCAACAGCTTTTAGGCGTCAAGAAAACGGGATCAAGAACACTGGGGACTTCTCTATCCAACAATTCTGACAAAAAAATAGAGCCATCGGTTTCTCTGCAACTTAAAGCATCAAAATCAGACAATGCAGTTTTTATATATTTCTTATCTTCATCTGAAAATTCGCTTACCCCAAAACTTGGAGCATATGCTATTTTTTTTCTTTTATCTTTTTCAAAACTTAAATAATAGATATCTTTATATTTATTTGAAGGCTTAAACACTTGGTCGCTTCCTGTAATAAGAATATCATACCTTAACGCATCCTTAGAGACCGAGTTTTTATCTGTCATTGGATTCGTAAAAGGAATTTGTGCCTTAAAATCAGAGAAGTTCTTAACTTTTTGTTTAAACTCTCTGTAACGAAACAATACAAAAAACTGCCATACAAGATTATATATTGGATTGTTTGAACGTTTAAAAAATACTTTTTCTAAAGAGTCTCTATTGTCCCGCACATAATCAATGAGGCTTACTTCGGAGTTAGGGCATTTGGCCCGTATGAAACTTTGTAATGAGTACGCCTGTAAAGCAGCACCATAATTACTAGAAAAAAAAGTATAGATTCCAATCTTCATATAATACCCCATTAATGTCCACTAAAACTTGTGGACGATAGTTATAAAGTTTAACATTTAAAACAACGTTGGTTCATTTGAACCGTTCAGTTCATTGACAGTATTGTAGTTAGATTTGCCGAACAAGGTTTTTAGA
>Ga0265298_10000626_pt1 | contig 51865 bp, 42 predicted proteins | sample AusTroGonzalo_MG_3_FD_193486 | JGI IMG/M metagenome (GOLD analysis project Ga0265298, IMG submission 193486) | Bovine rumen microbial communities from tropical cattle in Woodstock, Queensland, Australia - Gonzalo_01 | ecosystem: Host-associated > Mammals > Digestive system > Stomach > Rumen ...
AGAAATTTTGTCTTTGAAGAACTGAAATCAAAGATTCATATTCTAGAAAAACTGACTAACCGCCAAACAGGATGGTCACCAACAGATGTTGAGGAGTAGGTCACAATTGCGAGAAGATATGCTTAAGTAATCTTGTTACGACATTAATCTCCCAACCATTACCAGCTCTACGCCCAAGTTGAGTATAGGTTTGGTTGGGATATTTTATTTCCTTAACCTTATCATCTATTCTGAATCCCATAAACCTAAAATGTTCATCTATCGTAAGTTTTCTAAGTCTTTCTTTTCCATTTAGTTTGGGTTCTACAATTCTAACCACATTGTGTTCTGGAGGTGTAATTGCCATGCATACACCATCGAAACGAATCTTTCTGTTATAATAATCATAGCACAGAGGTTCATTTACGTCAAACTCTGGAACACCTTCAAAAGAGTGAATCCTTTCTAACTGAGCATCTGTTCTATAGAAATCTTCAGGAATGTTAGAATCCAAGAAGTCTTTCACATGAAGTCTCAATTTAACTTGAGGAGGAACAATTGAGAAGTTTTGGGGCAATGTACCTCGTTTCGCAAAAATCCATAGACGTTCTCGGTTTTGAGGAATGCCATAATCCTTGGAGTTCAATATGACAGGACATGGTGTATATCCTATTCGTTTTAACTCTCTCAAAATTGTTTCATACGTCTCTTTCAATTTGCCAACAGTTATCCCCTTAACATTTTCCAGAAGGATATATTCTGGTTTTTTGTGTGAACATATCCTGATGATGTCATGAAACAACGTCCCCTTTGTTTCATCTTCCTCCCCCAAACGGTCACCTATTGTTGAAAAAGGTTGGCAAGGGAAACCACCTGTGAAGAAATTGAAATCAGGAAGAGTTGTTTCGTCAATATCTGTAATATTCCCATAATTCTTCCTTCTGGGAAAATTAAGATTATACATGTCAATAGCATCCTTATCAATTTCAGAATACCCAACCACATCATATTTTAGAAATCGTCTTGTCCTTAGTCTCTTCAGGGCAAAAGACGCTCCTCCATATCCTGCGAATGCTTCAAAAACAGTAAGTGTATCTTTAAACATCTAACTTCTTCTATTTGAATTGCAAAAGTACGAGTTATTTAGCAAATAACAGTATTGCCTTGAACTATTTTAATGTTTTTTACATTTGCCACTGTGTTTTTTGAACTATAGTTCTTAAATCTGAAAATTTCATGATTTATCCTTATTCACATTATGCTTTATCACTCTAATCTATAGCTTTGATGATAATTGCGATCTCTTGGTACCTCTATTGCGTTTTGACGATACCATTCGTAGTATTTTAGTGATACCATCCGTAACGGAAGTTTGGTTCTACAGGCAAAACCATGAAAAGCACCGGGGGGAGGCATAGAAAACAACTTAACCATATAACAATCAGAATATTTGCGTTTTCTTTGCGGAGAGAGAGGCTCTCAAACTTATTGTTTTTTGGAATATCAAAAATTATAGACACCTATATATCGGTCATTTACTAACATCCACCAAAAAATCGAAATATCACAGAAATTCATTCCTCATCACTATTTTAGGGTGTAAAATTGGGTGTAGTTTTTTATCACACCCAAACTCAGATTAGCTAACTATAAAGGCATTCATTGCAAGAAGAAGTCATTGACTTCTGATTTTGTCTCAAATATATTATAATCTTGGGACAAAAAAACAGAAAACAGTACTTCAAGTGTTAAAATATTGCCATTTCGATCAAATATGGTCTTGTTTTTTGCGTCAATAACATGACTTTTGTTATCTTTGCACCATCAAAACCATATTTAATATGATTATAGGTGAAGAGATAAAGAAGAAGATAAGTGACACTCCAGATGGCGTGGTTCTCACCATTGGCGACTTCAATGTGGACATGCAATATCAAGGTGCACTCGTCAAGGCCCTCAACAGACTTGTTGACCAAGGTACACTGCAAAGGTTATCCAAAGGAAAGTACTACAAGCCTCGGAAGACCATCTTTGGGACTTTGAAACCCGTCCCCGAAGAAATCACGAAGGACTTCTTGGAGAAAAACGGCAAGTTGGTTGGTTATATCACTGGCAATAGAGCATTTGCTTTAATGGGACTGACTACACAAATCACCTCTTCATTATTGATTGGTACAAATCGCTATCGTCACCCACTGACAAGAGGGGATTACACCATCTCTTTTTTACAGCAGCACAATCAAATCACAGAAGAGAACATCCCACTTCTGAGAATACTTGATGCCTTGAAGTTTATTAAGGAAATACCAGCAAACAGTCCTGATAGTGTGGTGACCCAACTTGGCAATACTATCCGTGCTCTTTCCGAAGTGGAGCAGAAAACGCTGACAGAACTGGCAGAAAACTACACTGCATACGTCAGAGCTCTTCTGGGTGCTATCATGGAGCAAAACAATCTCGAAGTCGGACTCCTAAAGAAGAGCCTAAACGGCACCACCAATTATAAACTGCCCATCTCTGAGCAGGCATTACCCAACAAGAAAAACTGGAATATTCTATGAAATTACATGAGAACAGACAACTATTTGCAGATGCCATCAACGCGGCATCACGCCAGAAGAGTGAAGGCGGGCTCGGCATCAATAGCATCTTCATCGAGAAAGACTACTGGATATGCCGTACGCTGAAGCTAATGGCAGAAGGTGACAAAGAGGGTAAGGCGGTGTTCAAGGGCGGAACCAGCCTTTCAAAGGCATACGGTATAGGGGCACGGTTCTCCGAGGATATAGATGTTGCCATCGCCGAAGCATGGACATTAAAAGATAATCAGCTGAAGAACCTCATACGCCGTACAGAAAAGAACATGACTGCTGGCTTGGAAGAAATTGTTATCCCAGGAATAACCAGTAAAGGTTCTCACTACCGCAAGGCATTCTATGCTTATCCAAGAGCTGTTGCAGCAGAACAGGTGGGAGCGATAAAGGCTGGTCAACTTTTGGTGGAAATCAACTCTTTTGCCAATCCATATCCCTCGCAAAAATGCACATTGAGCAGTTTCCTAACAGACTTCATCGTCCAAAGTGGCAATGAAAGTCTGATCATGCAATACGAAATGCAACCATTCGAAGTCACCGTTCTCGATAAACGACGCACGCTAACAGAGAAGCTGGTGTCATTGCTCCGTTGTTCACTTGCTAACAATCCTATGCCAGAGCTATCTGCTAAGATTCGTCACTTCTATGATCTCCATTTCCTTCTGTATGACACTGAGACTCACACCTATTTACAAAGTGAAGACTTCAAAACAGACTTGAAGGCATTGTTTGACCACGATCAGCAGGAATTTGAAAAGCCCGACGGGTGGCAAGGTAAAACGATGGGGGATTCTCCTTTGCTGACAGATTTTCATGAAGTGTGGAATAAACTGCAATCCCTTTATTTGCGAGAATTACCTGAGTTGGCCTATCAAGAGATACCTTCGGCCGAGGAAATTGAAGATAGTCTTATTACCATTCTTTCAACCATAAAATAGCAGAGCATATGAACATCAAAAGAAATATGAAAACACCCGATCTTACATTTTTTGGGGCAAATTAGGTGTAAAAAGAAAGCCCGCTGAAATATCAACGGGCTTGGCGGAGAGAGAGGGATTCGAACCCCCGGTACCTCTCGGTACGGTAGTTTTCAAGACTACTGTAATCGACCACTCTACCATCTCTCCAGTGCTTCGATGTCTTGAAAGCGGGTGCAAAGGTAATGAGTTTTTTCGGAATGAACAAATTTTCAGCCAACTTTTTTCGTTTTCCCTTTGCATTTCCCTCACTTATTCGTACCTTTGCAGCGTGATTTATCCTAAGAATTTCGAACAAAAGCTTGGTTTCGACGAGATTCGCCGACTTTTGAAGGAGCGATGTCTCAGTACGCTGGGGAAAGAGAAGGTTGACGAGATGACCTTCTCTGCCGACTGTCATGATGTCAACGAATGGCTCACACAGGTACGTGAGTTCCGCAGGTTGCAGGAGGAGAAAGACGATTTCCCCATGCAGTATTTCTTTGATGTGCGAGAGGCTATCACGCGCATCAGGATGGAAGGAACGCATCTGGAGGAGGATGAGGTGTGGGACCTGCGACGCTCACTGGAGACCATCGCCAACATCGTGAGGTATCTGAACCGTCACGACGATGACAGTGAGGAGGCATCGCCCTACCCCGCCCTGTACCGTCTGACGGAGGGTGTCGTGACCTTCCCTGCCCTCATCAGGCGTATCGACTCCATCCTCGACAAATTCGGGAAAATCAAGGACTCCGCCTCCATGACCCTGGCCAGCATACGACATGAACTGGCGAAGACACAAGGCGGCATATCGCGCACCCTGTACTCCATACTACACACGGCTCAGAAAGACGGTCTGGTTGACAAGGACGCTGCTCCTACGATGCGTGACGGTCGACTGGTCATCCCCATCGCCCCGTCGCTGAAGCGCCGTATCAACGGTATCGTGCACGATGAGTCGGCCACAGGAAAGACCGTGTTCATTGAGCCGACGGAGGTGGTCGAGGCCAACAACAAGGTGCGGCAGTTGGAGGCCGAGGAGAGGCGCGAGATCATCAGGATCCTCACTGTGTTCACAGACGAGGTACGCCCACACGTGAAGGAGATTCTCGACTCGTACCAGTTCCTGGCACAGATAGACCTCATACATGCCAAGGCCGAATGGGCCCGACTGACGAAGGCCTTCGAGCCCGTCGTCGAAGACAAACCCCATATCGACTGGATCCACGCCATCCATCCGCTGCTGCAGCTCTCGCTCGAGAAGCAGGGAAAGAGCGTGGTCCCGCTCGACATCACGCTCACCCACGACAAACGCATACTGATCATCTCTGGTCCGAACGCAGGCGGAAAATCCGTTTGCCTGAAGACCACTGGTCTACTGCAGTATATGCTCCAGTGCGGTGTTCCCATCCCCGTGGGCGACCGTTCCACCACAGGTCTCTTCCATCACATCATGATAGACATCGGCGACGAGCAGAGCATCGAGAACGACCTCTCCACCTATTCGAGTCATCTGATGAACATGAAGCAGATGATGAGACAGGCCGACAAACAGACACTGCTGTTGATCGACGAGTTCGGCAGTGGTACAGAGCCCACCATCGGTGGTGCCATCGCCGAGGCGATGCTCAGGCAGTTTTGGAAGAAGCAGATCTTTGGTGTCATCACCACCCACTACCAGAACCTGAAGCATTTCGCGGAAGACCATCCTGGTGTCGTAAACGGAGCCATGCTCTACGACCGTCATCAGATGCAGGCGCTGTTCCAGTTGGCCATCGGCCAGCCTGGCAGTTCGTTCGCCATCGAGATTGCCCGTAAGACTGGTATCCCCGAGGAGGTGATACGCGACGCCAGCGACATCGTGGGCTCCGACTATATCCAGAGCGACAAGTATCTGCAGGATATCGTGCGCGACAAGCGCTACTGGGAGGGCAAGCGACAGACCATCCACCAGCACGAGAAATCGTTGGAGAGCAAGATCAGCCGTTACGAGGACGAGCTGAACGAGATTGAACGCCAGCGCAAGGAGGTGCTCAGACAGGCCAAGGAACAGGCCGAGGAACTGTTGCGCGAGAGCAACAAGAAGATCGAGAACGCCATCCGTGAGATTCGCGAGAGTCAGGCCGAGAAGGAAGAGACGCGCCGCATACGTGAAGAACTGAACACCTTCAAGGAAGATATCTCAGATATTGACACCAAGGCCAGCGACGAGGCCATCGCCAAGAAGATCCGTCAGATACAAGAGCGCAAGGAACGTCGCGAGAAGCGCAAGCAAGAGAAGCTGGAGAAGAAAGGAGACGGCTCGGCCAACAAGGCAGAAGCCTCGGCTCCCAAATCCTCTCATGCCGACGCACCACTCCAGAAGGGCGACACCGTCCGCATCAAGGGTCTCACCTCCATCGGCGAGATCGAGTCTGTCAACGGAGAGATGGCAACCGTCATCTTCGGCGGCATGAAGACCAAGATGCGCACAGAACGCCTGGAACACGCCAAGGCCACCAAGTCGGCACAGTCCAAGACAGAGGAGCGCAACAGCAGCATCGCAGGCGCATACGGCACCGTCTCGCGCGACACGCGTGAGGTCATAGACAACCGCAAACTGAACTTCCGTCAGGATCTCGATGTCAGAGGCATGCGAGGCGACGAGGCCATCAATGCCGTCACCTATTTCATCGACGATGCCATCCTTGTCGGCATGCCTCGCGTACGTATTCTCCATGGCACTGGAACAGGTGTCCTGAGGCAGCTGATACGCCAATATCTGGGCACGATTCCCAACGTCAGAGCCTTCCGCGACGAGCATGTTCAGTTCGGTGGTTCAGGCATCACGGTGGTCGATTTAGACTGATTTTTTCACCTTGATATAGATTAAGCGAACATAAGGCCAACTGCAAAAAAATCAAAAAACATTTGGCTAACTCACTGATTTTCCGTACCTTTGCACGCAGAAATACAAAAACGCCCGTAGCGAAGGGCGTTTGGCACGACGCGAAGTCGTACCATATTTGAAAAGGAAATCTAAAGGATAACGCGGTACTCGCGATGAGTTTCCGCCTAAAGTATAGAGATATGATTCAAATATTTAAAAAGGTTAGTGTGAGCTTGATGGCTCTGGCATTGGTCACCACGACAGCTTCGGCTTCAGACCGCACCACAGAGAACGCTACTTCTCCAAATAAGACAAGCGTCAAGAGTGTCGCCAAGAGCAGCAAAACATCAAGCGTCAACTGGAATCCAGTAATGGATGCGATTATTCAAGTAGAAAGCGAAGGAAATCCCAACGCCGTGAGTGGAAACTCTGTAGGCGCTATGCAGATTACTCCGATTCTTGTGAGAGATTGCAATGATATTCTGAAAAGGAGGAAGAGTAGTAAGCGTTTCACGATGGCCGACCGTTACAGCGTCGCCAAGTCGAAGGAGATGTTCCTGTTAATTCAACAGCATTATAACCCTGAGAATAGCATTGAAAAGGCTATTCGCTCCTGGAACGGAGGAGTGCGTTATAGCGTCCGCGCGACCGAACGTTACTATCAGAAGGTTATGAGAAAGATGAAGTAAGCTATCTATTTCAAGAACTATACAAATCCGGTTGCCAAGGCAAAAACTTGGCGACCGGATTTTATTTTCACCCATACGAGCGTGCGCTCAGGCCGTAGGGGTATGATGAGAATGAGGGAAAAAAATAGAACCCGACTAGTGTCGGGTTCCGTAGTTGCGGAGGCAGGATTCGTAATCGTTTGTTTGCAAACGCTTTGACCCTGGTCAAAGAACGTCGACCGGGAGCACGGTCGAATCCTCCGTAAACGAAAGGAACCCGACTAGTGTCGGGTTCCGTAGTTGCGGAGGCAGGATTCGAACGTGCGACCTCCAGGTTATGAGCCTGGCGAGCTACCAACTGCTCCACTCCGCGATGTTATTTTTCTTAAGCGGGTGCAAAGGTACGACTATTTTTCGGATTAACCAAACAATTGGACCATTTTTTTGAAAAAACGTCGTTTTTGTAACTTTTCACGACCTTTTTCTTGTTCATTTCAAAGAAATGCCTTACTTTTGCACACAATAATTGCCGTGTGCAATTCCACAAAAGCAAGGAGGAAAAAGATATGTCCATATCCAAGACAAGACAAAAACTGGTAGACGTAGCACGCCAGTTGTTCGCCATGAACGGACTGGAGAATACGACGATGAACGACATCGCCTTGCAATCAGGCAAGGGGCGTCGTACATTATATACCTATTTCAAGTCGAAAGAAGAGATCTACTATGCTGTCATCGAGAGTGAGCTGGAGCGCCTCAGCGACAAGCTCGACGAGGTAGCCGCACGGAAGATCCGTCCTCAGGATAAGATCATCGAACTGATCTACACCCATCTGAGCATGATTCGTGAGACAGTGGTGCGCAACGGCAACCTGCGTGCCGAGTTCTTCCGTAACATCTGGATGGTCGAGAAGGTGCGCAAGCATTTCGACGATGCCGAGATAGAGCTTTTCCGCAAGGTTTACACCGAAGGCAAGGAAGACGGTGAGTTCGACATCGACAATGTGGAGCTCGTGGCCGACATCACCCACTATTGTATCAAGGGCCTCGAGGTACCTTATATATATGGGCGCATCGCGCATGGCATGAAAGAGGAAGACACCAAGCCTCAGGTAGCCAAGGTCGTCTACGGAGCCCTTGGAAAGTTTCAGAAGAAATAGAGACCATTAAACTTAAACATTAAAATATTAAAGATTAAAGATTACTATGGGATTATTAGAAGGTAAGACAGCCCTGATCACAGGAGCTGCACGCGGTATCGGAAAAGCTATCGCACTGAAGTTTGCCGAAGAAGGCGCGAACATCGCATTCACCGACCTCGCCGTTAACGAGGAGACGGAGAAGGAAATTGCCGCCAAGGGTGTGAAAGCCAAGAGCTATGCATCCAACGCTGCCGATTTCGCACAGACAGAAGAGGTGGTCAAGGCCGTAAAGGAAGAGTTTGGAAGCATCGATATCCTGGTGAACAACGCAGGAATCACGAAAGACGGTCTGATGCTCCGCATGACAGAGCAGCAGTGGGACGCCGTCATCGCCGTCAACCTGAAGTCTGCCTTTAACTTCATCCATGCCTGCATCCCCGTGATGATGCGTCAGCGTGGCGGTTCGATCATCAACATGGCCTCTGTCGTAGGTGTTCACGGAAATGCTGGTCAGGCCAACTACGCCGCTTCCAAGGCTGGTCTGATTGCTCTCGCCAAGAGTATTGGTCAGGAGATGGGTCCGAAGGGTATCCGTGCCAACGCCATCGCCCCAGGCTTCATCGACACAGCCATGACTCAGGCGCTGCCCGATGACATCCGCAAGGAATGGATCAACAAGATCCCCCTGCGCCGTGGTGGACAGGTTGAGGATATCGCCAACGTGGCTACGTTCCTGGCATCCGACCTCTCAAGCTATGTCAGCGGTCAGGTGATTCAGGTCGACGGTGGCATGAACATGTAAGGATTGAAGAATTGAAAAATTGAAGTATTGAAGTATGGAGGTCATTTACGAAGACAACCATATTATCATTGTCAACAAACAGAGCGGGGAGATCGTCCAGGGCGATAAGACTGGCGACCGCCCCCTCTCTGATATTGTAAAAGATTATATCAAAGAAAAATACCAGAAGCCGGGAGCCGTATTCCTCGGCGTGGTGCATCGTCTCGACCGCCCCGTCAGCGGACTGGTCATCTTTGCCCGTACCTCCAAGGCCCTCACGCGCCTCAACAAGATGTTCGTCGACGGAGAAGTGCACAAGACTTACTGGGCGATTGTAAAGAAAGAGACAGGAGCCAAGAACCAGAATACGGGCGAATGGCACACGCTCACCCACTGGCTCGTACGCAACGAGAAGCAGAACAAGAGTTATGCCTACGACCATGAGAAACCTAATGCCAAGAAAGCCATTCTGAAGTACAGAACCATCGGACAGTCAGACAATTACACACTCCTGGAGGTGAACCTGATGACAGGTCGCCACCATCAGATACGCTGTCAGTTGGCCGCCATGGGCTGTCCCATCAAGGGCGACCTCAAGTACGGAGCCCCACGAAGCAATCCGGATGGCAGCATCTCTCTGATGTCACGCCGTGTAGAGTTCATCCATCCCGTATCCAAAACGCCGATCATTGTCGACGCCCCCATCCCCCAAGACCCGCTCTGGCAGGCCATCGTCCCAGCGAACCGCTGACACGCGGACATCAATATTGTCAATCATATTCATAAACAAAAAAAAGAGAATTCCATTTCTGGAATTCCCTTTAACGGTCCCGATATGCACATCGGGCATATATGGATTATTGCAAGTCAGAAGTGAATGCTCACATGACCGTTCGAGCCGTGTACCACCAGTGACGCATGCGTATGATGGGGTGCCGGATGATGGCGATGGCGCGGAGCGTGCTTCTTTGGCACAGGCACTGGACGCGGTGGCGCAGGACGGTAGAAGTGCTCCATATGGATATACTTGTCGTACTGTGAGGCGGTGAGCACCCTGCGCAGCATACGGTTACGATGCTTCCAGCTCTTTCCATAGGCATTGCTATGATGATTGACACTGCGCAGATAGTCGAAGTTGATGTCATAGACTGCGTGATACTGTGCTGGCATCAGATGGAGCTCATGTGTCATCTTATCCGTCATATACTTTGCCTCGTGTCTGGCCTCGGTATGTGTTAAAGCGTTGGCAGCGATGGCTATCGTCATCAGCATGCTCAGGATCATCATCTTCTTCATAATCTTTCAGTTTAAATGGTTCTACTTGTTGGTTGTTTTGTTGATGCAAAGATACACATATCCAGCCCCGTTTCAAAAGGAATGTTCCTAAAACGGAGGAGGATTTCCCCTAAAGATACGAGGGATTCCCCTACTGCCCCATCAGGCAGCAGAGCAAAGAAGACGATGCTATTATATTAAGGTTTAGGCGAGAAGAAGAGCGTCCAGCGATAGAGGTTACAGCCGACAAAGTTGCCGAGCACCTCAGACACATACACCACCAATACAGACCCTTGCACCACCTGTTCGGCAGGAGACACCAGGAAATAGAAAGCATCCGCGATGGAGTGCGCGAAGCCACAGAGTATGAACACAGGCACACCGAGCACGAGTGGCAGCATTTTCCCCTTGCGGGCGAACTCCACCGCCGTTGTCATAATAAATCCGCAGCCGATGGCCAGCAAGAAGCACGCCCACGGTCCCTTTGCCAACCTGCCAGCAAGGATTTTCGAGGCCGGCTCTACGCAGTCGGGCTGAGCATAAGCGATGAGCCATGCCGAGAGCAGGCATCCCACGATATTACCCAACAGAACGACCGTCAGCATCGCCCAGTCGCCCTGACGACGGATGAATCCAGCCGTACCCGTATAGAGCTTCAGTCCATAGTACACCACGGTGGTCAGTCCGAAGGCGAACAGCACCGCACCAGCCACGCCACCCACGCGCAGGTTCACCACGCAACCAATTGAAATACAGATACCTGCAAGAATTGCCAAAGGAAAAATCTTCTGTAATAAACTCACTTTCTTCATAATGGTTACAAAGTTACGAAAAAACGAGCGCAGAACAAAATAAGTTCACTTATTTTTTATGCCGAGTGCAAGTAACTTCGCGATTTCTATCGCAAAGTTACGAAAAGTCGAGCGCAAAACAAAGAAACTCGTTTCTTTTTTTGCCGAGACGTAGTAACTTCGGCAAAGCCAGAGTTACGAAAAGTCGAGCGCAAAAAACAGACTCTAAATATTTTAACAAATAACACCAAACAAGCAACTGAAACCTACTACTGTTTGCGTGGTGATTGGACAATTGGACAATTGGACAAAACTTAAATTCGATTGGAACAGACAATGCTAATGACAAGAATTTAATTATATTATATATTATAATATATAATATAATTAATATAATATAATATATTAATTATTTTTTTCTTTGTCTTGACTTCGACAAAGAAAAAACTTTTTGTCCAATTGTCCAATTGTCCAATTTGATTCAACGTTTTTCAGGGATAAAACTGCTTCAGCAAAGTGAATATTGATAGAATAAATTTACAAAATCGGCACTTCCGAAGGCAAGGCTACGGAAGGCCCCTCCAACGGCACGGTTTGCTCGGAGGAAAACAGGAGTTTCATCGGAGGGAAGTCGGCCTTTCCACGGAGGAAACCCCGAGGGCGCTGAAACGCCCTGAATACGGGGCGTTCAGGATCGGCCGAGCACCTGACAAATTTTGTTTACCTCCATAGGAAGGCGCAGCCTACTTCCATAGGAAGGAACGCCCTACTTTCGTTGGAAGAAGCGACCTACCTCCGTAAGAAGGAACGACCTACGGCGGCATATGGCGAGGTCTGAGAGATGGGCAAAACGCACAGAAGTATGGGTCATAACATGCAATAACGTGCAATAACGTGCAACAACTGAATTCGCACAAGGAAAATGCTTGGTGATTGGCGCGATTATTCGTAATTTTGCAGCAAGAAATCAATCAGATGACATTTTCGCCCCCGCAAATACTCACATCTGGTCAAGATACGAAAAAACAAGTGAAAATATCTAAAGTTGACGTGTTATTTCAAAGAAATATTGTACTTTTGCACCATCGACCATTAGAAACGAATGAAGAAGACTCTTAAGTGGTTCGGGATAGCGGTAATCACTCCCCTTCTACTGTTCATCATACTCGCCGTATTGCTCTATCTGCCGCCAGTACAGAACTGGGCGGTGAAGAAAGCGGCAGCCATCGCCTCGGAGAAGACAGGCATGGAGATCACCATAGACCATGTCCGTCTGGCCTTTCCGCTCGACCTTGGTATCGACGGATTCCGTGCCATCAAGCAGAACGACTCACTGCCACAGGTGAGAGACACCATTGCCGACGTGCGCAGGTTGGTTGTCGACATCCGTCTCCTGCCGTTGCTGAAGAAACAGGTGATCATCAAGGAGCTGGCGTTCCAGCAGGCTAAGATCAACACCAACGGCTTCATCAGCGACCTGCGTGTCAAGGGCGAGCTCGACGAGTTGCGACTGTCGTCGAAGGGCATCGACCTCAATAAGGAGACGGCAGAGATCAACGGTGCCCGTCTGTCGGGTGCACACCTCGACATCGCCCTAAGCGATACGGCAGCCGTAGACACCACAGAGTCGGCCATGAAATGGATTATCAACGCCGACTCCATCTGTGCCTCACACAGCGACCTGACGATCCACATGCCTGGCGACACGCTGAATATGGGTATCACCCTCGGCCAGGCCGTCGCCCGTCAGGCCGACATCGACCTGGGACGCGGCATCTACCGTGTGGGCAGTCTCAGTTGGCACGAAGGCCGTCTCACCTACGACGACCGTTACCAGCCAGAGGTCAAGGGGCTCGACTACAACCACATCGACATGAGTCATCTCGCACTCGACATCGACTCCATCAGTTACTCACCAGAGGGCACCTCACTGCTGATCCGTCATGCCGCCATGAAAGAGAAGAGCGGCCTGGAGATCACGGCAGCCACGGGTGGTGTGCGTCTGGATCCCACCTTCAGCAACATTCGTCTGCAGGGCATGACGATGCGCACACCCGACTCTGACATCTTCGCGGAGGCCGACATCGACTTCAACGTGGCCGACATCCAGAACCCGGGAAAGATGCACCTCCGTCTGAACGGTCAACTGGGAAAACAGGATATCATGCGTTTCTTAGGTGACATGCCGCAGAAGTTCGTGGAACGGTATCCCAACCACCCGCTCATCGTCAAGGGCTCGGTCGACGGGAACATGCAGCAGATGACCTTCACAGGACTGGACGTCTCACTGCCTACCGCGCTCCACCTCACCCTCAACGGCAAGGCAGAGAACCTGACGGACATGAGTCGACTGAAGGCCGACATCCGTCTGAACGCCCAAGCACAAGACATCAATTTCGTCACAACACTGGTTGACCCCAAACTGTCGGGCAACTACCGCATACCTCATGGCATCACCCTCGACGGCACCCTGAAGGCCGACGGCACACGATACACCACCGACCTCGTGGCTCGTGAGGGGAAAGGCAGTGTGAGCATGAAGGGATCGGCACAGATCCCGCTCAACAAGAAAGGAGAGATGGCGGTCGACCTGATGAGCTACGATGCCCAGATCAGCATCAACAGTCTGAACGTGCATCATTTCATGCCCAAGGACTCCATCTATACAGTATCCGCCGACATCAAGGCGAAGGGCTACGGCACCGACTTCCTGTCCAGTCGCAGTCGTCTGACAGCCCATACCACCGTGCGCCAGATACAATACGGCAGTTGGAACCTGAAGAACCTCTCTGCCCAGGCCCTTCTGCAGAACGGACGAGGGCGGGTGAACGTCACGGGACATAACGAGCTCTTCAACGGTACGGTAGGCATCGACGCCCTGCTCAGCACTAAGAAGTTTGATGGTACGGTGAGCGCCGACCTGGCCAAGGCCGATCTCTTCCGCATGCGACTCATGGACAAACCCCTCACCATCGGTATGTGCGGGCATCTGGACATCACATCGGACATGAAGGAGACACACCACGTGAACGGTCTCATCAGCGAGCTTTATATCCAAGACGACAAGAAGACCTACCGGCCAGAGGACGTGGGACTGCTGGTGAACACCACGACAGACACGACCTATGTGCGGGCACAGAGCGGCGACCTCATCGTGAAGCTCGATGCCAAGGGCGGCTACGAGCGACTGCTCAGACAGATGACCACCCTCTCCGATTCCGTCATGGCACAGTACAACCAGAAGGTCATCGACCAACAAGCCATCAAACGGCTGCTGCCCACCATGAAGCTCCATGTGGAGAGCAAGCGCGACAATCCCATCGTCAATCTGCTGAACATTAACAATATCGATTTCAAGGAACTGTGGGTCGACATGGACAGCTCGCCCGAGACGGGCATCAACGGCAAGAGCTACCTCTACTCGCTCAACTACGACAGCATCCGCATCGACACCATCCGCCTGAACCTCACACAGAAAGGCGACAAGCTGACCTACCAGGGACAGATACGTAACAACCGCCGGAACCCGCAATTCGTGTTCAACGCCCTCGTCGACGGACACATCCACGAGCACGGTGCCCTGGCAGGTGTACGCTACTACGACGACCACGGCAAGCTGGGCGTACGAGTCGGTGCCACGGCAGAGATGGAGGATGGCGGTATCCGCTTCAAACTGCTGCCCGAACGGCCGACACTCGGTTATAAGGAGTTTAACCTGAACGATGACAACTTTATCTTCCTGGGCAGCGACAAGAAGATACAGGCGAAGGTCGACCTGATAGCCGACGACAAGACAGGTCTGAAGCTCTACACGGCCAACCAAGACGCATCGATGCTGCAAGACCTGACACTCTCGGTAAACCGTCTCGACCTGGGCGAGATATCCTCGGTGGTGCCTTATCTGCCGAAGGTCACAGGAAAGCTACATGGCGACTACCATATCCTGATAGACCAACAAGAGCATATCTCCGTGGTCTCCGACATGGCCGTCTACGACATGACCTACGAGGGCTCGCCCATCGGCAACATCAGCACCGAACTGGTGTATCTGATGAAGGAAGACGACACCCATGCCGTCGAGGCCCGTCTGATGCTCGACGACGAGGAGTTCGGCTTGCTCAGCGGTATCTACCAGGCACCCACGACAGGCAACGACGGCAAGATCGACGCCACCTTCACGATGACCCGTATGCCACTCTCCCTGGCCAACGGTTTCGTGCCCGACCAGCTGGTGGGTCTTGAGGGCTACGGCGAGGGCACGCTGACCATCAAAGGCACGACCACCCATCCCGACGTAAACGGTGAGGTGTATGTCGACGAGGCCTATCTCGTCAGCATCCCCTACGGTATCCGCATGCGCTTCGACAACGACCCCGTACGCATCGTAGGCAGTCATCTGCTGTTGGAGAACTTCGGTCTCTATGCCTATAATGACGAGCCGCTGAACCTGATGGGCAACATCGACTTCTCGGATACCGAGCACATCGCCATGGACATGAGGATGCAGGCACGCAACCTGCTGCTGATCAACGCACGGCAAGAGGCGAAGTCGATTGCCTATGGCAAGGCATTCGTCAATTTCTACGCCCGGATGCAGGGACCATTGGAGGAGTTGAGCATGCGTGGACGACTCGACGTGCTTGGCACCACCGACCTCACCTATATGCTACTCGACTCACCGCTCTCAACAGATAACCGCATGGACGAGCTGGTGAAGTTCACAGACTTCTCAGACACGACGCAGGTTGTCGTCACGCGGCCTGTGCCCACGGGCCTGAATGCCGACCTGAACATCAACGTGTCGCAGGGCGCTCATATCGTCTGTAACCTGAACACGGAACAGACCAACTACGTCGACCTGATGGGAGGCGGAGACCTGCGCATGAGATACAATGCCGAGGGTATCAACCTCACAGGTCGCTACACCCTGGCGAGCGGAGAGATGAAATACTCACTGCCCATCATCCCACTGAAGACCTTCGCGATCAAGGACGGCAGTTATGTGGAGTTCACTGGCGACCCGATGAACCCCAGGCTGAACATCACCGCCACCGAACGCACCAAGGCGACCGTCGGCAACGAGGGCGGACAGAGCCGCAGTGTGGCCTTCGACTGTGGTGTCGTCATCACCAAGACCCTTAACGACATGGGACTGGAGTTCATCATCGACGCACCAGAGGATAACACCATCAGCAGCGAGCTCGCCACGATGTCGACGGAGGAACGCGGCAAGATCGCCGTGACGATGCTCACTACAGGTATGTACCTGGCCGACGGTAACACGGGTAACTTCTCGATGAACTCGGCCCTGAGCTCGTTCCTGCAGAGCGAGATCAACAGCATCGCCGGATCGGCACTGAAGACGCTGGACCTCAGCGTGGGCATCGACAACTCGACGGACGCCTCTGGTGGTACACGTACCGACTACTCCTTTAAGTTCGCCAAGCGATTCATGAACAACCGTCTGAAGCTACAGATAGGCGGTAAGGTATCGACAGGATCGAGCGACGCCATGGGACAGAACCAGTCGTTCTTCGACAACGTGAGTATGGAATATCGTCTGAACCAGGATGCCACAAAGTATATCAAGCTGTTCTATAACCAGAACGTCTACGACTGGCTCGAGGGTTATACAGGTGAATATGGTGGTGGTTTCATCTGGCGACGGAAACTGGATCATTTCAAGGACATCTTCCATTTCAAGAAGAAAGAGTCTCTGTCTACGCTGATGCGGCAACCAACCAGCAAGCGCGACAGTGTAAGGGTAAGGCCTTCGACAAATTCTTCCGCTGGGCCGTCTGTAGGCCCGTCCGCTGGCCCTTCGACAAGCTCAGGGACCGCGGCGGTTGCTGAGCCCGTCGAAGTAAAGCGCCGTCCCGCGGTTGCTGAGCCCGTCGAAGCAAAGCGCCGTCCCGCGGTTGCTGAGCCCGTCGAAGCAAAGAAAAAATAGAAATTATGAAAGTAGTCAGATATATCCCCCTTCTACTTCTGCTGGCATCCTGTTCGATGACCAAGAACATCCCCGACGACGACCAGCTCTTCGTAGGCCTGACAAAGATTGTCTACGAGGATGAGAAGAACTATGCCGAGAAGAGCTACGACGACCACCTCACCACCACGAAGGAAGAGGTAGAGGCCGCCCTGGCCACAGAGCCCAACGGCTCCCTGTTCGGCAGCAGCTATATCTCCATGCCCTGGTCGTGGCACCTGTGGGTCTACAATAAATTCTCAGGCAAGAAGTCGGGCTTTGCCAAATGGATGACGAAATCGTTCGGCAAGGCTCCCGTCCTGATGAGTCAGGTGAACCCCGCCCTTCGAGCCTCAGTAGCCAGTTCCGTTCTCCGCAACAACGGCTATTTCAGAGGACACGTGAGCTACGAGGCCGTACCAAGGAAGAACCCGAAGAAAAGCAAGATCGGCTATACCGTCAGACTCGACTCCCTCTTTACGCTCGACTCGGTGGCGTACACGAATTTCCCCGCCGAGATACAAGCACTGATCGACTCCACCAGGGAGGAACGGCTCATCAACAGGGGCACACCACTGAGTGTGGCGATCCTTGACGGAGAGCGTAACCGTATCAGTACCCTACTCAGGAACAACGGATACTATTACTTCACCCCCAGCTACACCTCGTACCTGGCCGACACGTTTGCTACCGCAGACAAGGCACAGTTGCGGCTCCAACTGGCCGACGGACTGGATGATGCGGTGCTCCACAGATGGTATGTCGGCAAGATCGACGTGCTGTTCCGCAAGTCGATGCGCGAAACGCTCACCGACTCCATCAGTCGACGGTTCCTGACCATCCATTTCAACGGGCGGCGCTCTCCTATCCGTCCCAGTGTGGTGTTACGCGACCTGCGCCTCCGTCCTCGTCAGGAGTTCAGCTACGACAGATACCAGGAGTCCGTCGGCAAGATCAACTCGACAGGTGTCTTCAGCAGCACGGACTTCCAGTTCACGCAGCGTCCAGGAACCGACACCCTCGACCTGCGACTGAGTTGTGTCTTCGACAAGCCCTACGACTTCTATATCGAGGGCAACGCCATCGGGCGCACCAGTGGCCGCTATGGTCCTGAGGCAAAGATCGGTCTCACGAAACGCAATGCCTTCCGTGCCGGCGAGAAACTCGACATCAACCTGCACGGTGCCTACGAATGGGAACGTGGTGGCGGATCAGACATGAGCAGCTATCAATACGGTGCCGATGCGTCGATTGAGTTCCCGCGTATCATCGCCCCCTTCTACAATAGCGACAGGATACGCCGCAGTCAGCGCCCTGGTGGCAGTCGTACACCTGACGGTACCAGGCGGCGGCGTCACCGTTTCTATACCACACCTGTCACCTACGCCAAGATATCAACAGACATCGTGCGCCGTCCGAAATACTACAAGATGCACGTCGTGACAGGCGAATGGACCTACCGTTGGCAGCCATCGGCAAGCAGTCGGCACGAGCTGTCGCCACTGACGGTGAAGTACCAGTACATGAACAGTCATACGGAGAAGTTCGACTCCATGATGCAGGTCAACCCCTACCTCATCGCCTCGATGTCGGACTATTTCATCCCGAAGATGCGATACTCGTACACCTATACCAGTCCGTCGTCCCTGCGTCACCCCATCCGCTGGGAGACCACCATCGAAGAGGCGGGCAACCTCGTCTCACTATGGGATATGGCGGGCGGTCACAGCTTTAACGAGAAGGGAAAGAGCTTCTTCAAGACGCCCTACTCACAGTTTGTCAAGCTGGAGACGGATCTGTCGAAGACCTGGAGCCTGAACACCACATCGCAACTGGTGGGACACGTGAATGCCGGCGTGATCTATGCCTACGGCAACAGCGACTACACCCCCTTCAGTGAGAGTTTCTATGTAGGTGGAGCCAACAGCGTTCGTGCCTTCGGCGTACGAAGGATTGGACCAGGAGCCTTTGACGGCAGCGTGCTCTCGCGACAGGCCAGCTATCTTTTCCAGAATGGCGACATCAAGTTCGTAGCCAACCTGGAATATCGCACAAGACTGTTCGGTGACCTGAACGGAGCCGTCTTCCTCGATGCAGGCAACGTGTGGAGCTTCGACGAGCTATGGGATGAGAACGACACCGACGGCGCACCTATCGAGCATACGGCATTCAAACCGTCGAGGATGCTCGACGAGATGGCTCTGGGCACTGGCATCGGCCTGCGCTACGACCTGGGCTTCCTCGTCATACGTCTTGACTGGGGCTTGGCCCTGCACTGTCCGTACGACACGGGCAAGTCGGGATACTTCAACGTCAACCGCTTCAAAGATGCACACACGCTGCACTTCGCCATCGGCTATCCTTTCTAAACGACTTGTCTCACCCATTAACGCGGAATGAAAATAAAAAAGTACGAGAAAACCTGCGGAATCTGAGGCTTTTTTTGTACCTTTGCAGACAATTTAAAAACAAACACTAATTGTACTAATTGTAATATAGCGCTTATGAAACCAACTCTTTTCCTGCTTGCAGCAGGTATGGGCAGCCGCTATGGCGGACTGAAACAGCTCGACGGACTGGGTCCTAACGGCGAAACCATCATGGACTACAGCATCTACGATGCCATTCAGGCCGGCTTCGGCAAAATCGTGTGGGTGATCCGCAAAGACTTCGAGGAGCAGTTCCGTACACAGATCCTCTCGAAATACGAGGGAAAGGTGAAGTGCGAGCTCTGCTTTCAGGCACTCGACGCACTCCCCGAGGGATTCTCTGTACCAGAAGGTCGTCAGAAGCCATGGGGTACCAACCATGCCGTGCTGATGGGCAAGGATGTGATCAAGGAACCATTCTGCGTCATCAACTGCGACGACTTCTACAACCGCGATGCCTTCATGGTCATCGGCAAGTACCTGAGCAGTCTGCCTGAGGGTGCAAGAAACCAGTATGCGATGGTAGGCTTCCGCGTAGGAAACACACTGTCTGAGAACGGTACGGTGGCACGTGGTGTCTGCTCAAAGAACGAGAAGAATCACCTGACGACGGTGGTGGAGCGTACAGAGATCGTACGCTGTGCCGAGGACGGCTCACAGACGGGTGCTGCCAACCAGCCCATCCGTTATAAGGATGAGGACGGCAAGTGGGTAGTCGTCGATGACAACACGCCTGTGTCCATGAACATGTGGGGCTTCACGCCCGACTATTTCGAATATAGCGAGGCTTATTTCAAGGAGTTCCTCAGTGATCCGAAGAACATGACGAACCTGAAGGCTGAGTTCTTCATTCCCCTGATGGTCAACAAGCTCATCAATGAGAACACTGCTACCGTCGAGGTGCTCGACACCACCAGTAAGTGGTTCGGCGTGACCTACGCTGCCGATCGCGAGTCGACCGTGGCACGCATCCAGCAGCTCGTCGACGAGGGTGTCTATCCCAATAAACTGTTTTAAATGAACATCAATATCATGAGCGAAGATCAGCTGGCTCAGTTGAGCCAGCTGATTTCCGACGCACAGAATATCATCATCACCTGTCATACCAGTCCCGACGGTGATGCCATCGGTTCTTCACTTGGTTGGGCAGAATACCTGCGCTCCCAAGGCAAGGAGCCTGTGGTCATCGTACCTGACCAATATCCCGACTTCCTCCGATGGCTACCCAACACGGAAAAGATCATCCGCTACGACAAGCACAGCGAGAAGGCCGACATGCTCTTTAAGATTGCCGACCTGATCTTCTGTCTGGACTACAACACCCCCAGTCGAGTGGAAGAGATGCAGTCGGCACTGGTGGACTCGCCAGCCCAGCGCGTGCTCATCGACCACCATCCCAACCCCGACGTGCCTGCCGTGCTGACCCTCTCACACCCTGAAGCGTCGAGCACCTGTGAGCTGATCTTCAGCATCGTTTGGCAACTAGGAGGCTTCGAACAGCAGGACAAGCACTTCGCAACCCCTGTCTACTGCGGTATGATGACCGATACAGGAGGGTTCACGTTCAATTCCACTCGGCCAGAGATATTCTTCATCATCTCACAACTTCTCACAAAAGGCATCAACAAAGACAAGATATACCGTAACGTCTATAATAACTACAGCGAGGACCGTCTGCGACTGATGGGGTACGTGATGTACCAGAAACTCGTCACAGACCCCGCGCGTCATGCCTCCTACTTCACCCTGACAAAGAAAGACATGCGCGACTTCCACTTCATCAAGGGCGATGCCGAAGGCATAGTCAACCTGCCCCTGCAGATCAAAGGACAGAAGCTCAGCGTCTCCTTGCGCGAAGACACGGAGAAGGAGAACGTCATCTGGGTGAGCCTGCGCTCCGTCGATGACTTCCCCTGCAACAAGATGGCGGCAGAGTTCTTCAATGGCGGCGGGCACCTCAATGCCTCTGGTGGCCGTCTATACTGTTCGATGGCCGAAGCCGAGGCCATCGTCAAGAAAGCCTTCCTAGCCTACGAAGACCTGTTGAAAAAGAGTTAAGAGTTTGGAATAAAGCGTTAAGAGTTAAGAAAATTGCCTCTGTCTGTGCAATTTCTTCCGCCTTCATGCCACATTCTTAAATAAAATAACTATTTTTGCATCGTTAAAATAAAAAAATGAAAAGAATCCTGTTCATACTGATTGCCGCTGCCGCAGTGTTTGCAAGTTGTAACGACTATGAGACCTACGGTGATAAGAAAGAGAAAGAGCGTAATGCTATTGCAAAATTCATTTCCGACTCTTCTATCGTAGTCATCTCCGAAGACCAGTTTAATCGGCAGGGGCAGACCACGGATCTGGCACGCAACGAATATGTAAAGTTCGACAAGAACGGTGTTTACATGCAGATCGTGCGTCAGGGTTGCGGGACGAAGTTACAGGATGGCGAAAAGACGAGACTTATATGCCGTTTCTCAGAATACAATCTGCTTGAGGACACCATCACCCTCTGCAACAACAACAATGAGTTGTATTATCATGGCAAGTCGCTGGTGAAGATGCCGGACATCATGCAGATATCACGTACTGGCAGTTCCTTCACAGCCTCTTTTTTGAGTGGTATCATGTACTCTGCATACGAAAGTGCCGCGGTGCCCTCTGGTTGGCTCGTGCCCCTTTCATACGTCAACGTAGGGCGCCCACAGTCGGCCGACGAAGAGTACAGCATGGTACGTCTGATTGTACCTCACTCTCAGGGGCATGCCAATGCCTCCGGCAATGTGATACCGTACTTCTATGAGATCACATTCCAGCGAGAATCATAAAGCACATTTTTAGTAATATGACACTTATCAAATCTATTTCTGGTATCCGCGGAACAATCGGTGGAGCAACTGGCGACACCCTTAATCCACTGGATATCGTAAAATTCACCACCGCTTATGCTACATTCATCGGCCGTGAGGCCAAGGGCAAGAAGGTGGTTGTGGGCCGTGACGGCCGCATTTCCGGACCCATGGTCCGCAACGTTGTAGTCGGAACGCTCATGGGCATGGGCTACGATGTCATTGACATCGGCCTCGCCACCACTCCCACTACAGAACTGGCAGTCCGTATGGCAGGCGCTGACGGTGGTATCATCATCACCGCCTCACATAATCCCCGCCAATGGAATGCTCTGAAACTGCTCAATCGCGAGGGTGAGTTCCTGACAGCTGCCGACGGCGCTGAGGTGCTCCGCATAGCTGAGGAGGAAGACTTCAATTATGCTGAGGTCGACCAATTAGGTACCTGCACCATCGATGATACTTATAACCAGCGCCACATCGACTCTGTGCTTCAGTTGAAGCTGGTCGACCTAGAGGCCATCAAGAAACGTCATTTCCGCGTTTGTGTGGATGCCATCAACTCCGTGGGCGGTATCATTCTGCCTGACCTGTTCAAAGCACTTGGCGTGGATTACGAGATCTTGAATGGCGAGTGTACTGGCGATTTCGCCCATAATCCCGAGCCACTGGAGAAAAACCTTCAGGGCATCATGGATAAGATGAAGAAAGGCGGTTTCGACCTGGGTATCGTGGTTGATCCTGATGTCGACCGTCTGGCCTTTATCTGTGAGGACGGCAAGATGTTTGGCGAGGAGTACACACTCGTCAGCGTGGCTGATTACGTGCTCTCTCATACGACAGGTAACACCGTATCCAACCTCTCCTCGACTCGTGCCCTGCGCGACGTGACAGAGAAGCATGGTGGAAAGTACACTGCCGCTGCCGTTGGTGAGGTGAATGTGACTACTAAGATGAAGGAAGTAGGCGCCGTGATTGGCGGTGAGGGTAATGGCGGTGTCATCTATCCCGAGAGCCACTATGGTCGTGACGCCCTTGTGGGTATCGCCCTGTTCCTCTCATCTTTGGCACAGAAAGGCTGCACAGTCAGTGAGCTTCGTGCCACCTTCCCAGAGTATCAGATAGCCAAGAACCGCATAGACCTCACACCTGAGACTGACGTCGATGCCATCCTCGTGAAGGTTAAGGAGATGTTCGCCAAGGACAACTCTGCCCAAGTGAACGATGTTGACGGTGTGAAGATAGACTTCCCTGATCGTTGGGTACACCTGCGCAAATCAAACACTGAGCCTATCATCCGTGTATATAGTGAGGCCCAGACCATGGAGCAGGCCGACGATCTCGGCAAACAGCTCATGCAGGTTGTCTACGACATGCAATAAGAGAAAAGAGAACAATAGAAAAGCCCACCGATTGGTGGGCTTTTTTCTTATATCAGTTGTTTGGCACGTTCAAGGGCCAGATTGATATGCGAGCAGATATTCTCTTCACCAAGCATCGCATCGAAGCCTGCCTTGTGAAGCACGGTCTGTACCGATGGACTCACGCCTGAGAGCACCACCTGTATCCCCTCTTGCTGAGACATCAGACAGAGGTTCGTCAGGTTATGGATACCAGTAGAATCGACAAAGGGCACCTTACGCATACGGATGATACGCACCCTCGGACGCTGATGCCCCAGCGCTCCCATGATCTCTTCAAACTTATTTCCTGCACCAAAGAAATAGGGACCGTTGATCTCATAGACCTCTACACCCTCTGGTATGGTCAGATGCTCAAGATTTCCAAGTTGGAAGTCACTATCTTCCTCTTCGGGATTGATCTCGTCGCTGATCACCTTGACATCTGTGGTCTCTGCCATACGTCTCATGAACAGCAGACATGCACAGATAAGCCCCACTTCGATAGCAATTGTCAGGTCGAAGATGACGGTGAGCAGGAAGGTGACCCAGAGCACGATAACATCGCTCTTAGGATTCTTCATGATTGAAAGGAACGAGCGCCAACCACTCATGTTATAGCTCACGATGACAAGTACACCAGCCAGGCAGGCCATGGGGATATATTGCGCCAATGGCATGAGGAAAAGGAAAATCAGCAACAGAACAGCTGCATGAACAATGCCTGCCACAGGGGTACGACCACCATTATTGATGTTAGTCATCGTACGGGCGATAGCTCCAGTAGCTGGGATACCGCCAAAGATTGGAGAGGCAAGATTTGCCAGTCCCTGGGCAATCAGCTCTGTATTAGAGTTATGACGGTCGCCAATGACACCATCGGCCACGGTAGCCGAGAGCAGTGACTCGATGGCACCAAGGATGGCAATGGTAATGGCAGGAGATACGAGTCCCTTGATGACATCCCACGTGAGGGAAGGTACTTGTGCACCAGGCAACTGACTGGATATAGAGAAACGGTCGCCGATAGTCTCTACGGTCGACACCCCTGCGTATTGTTTGAGTAAGACAACTGCCACAGTCATCACAATGATGGCAATCAACGACCCAGGGAGTTTGGCAACGACACCATGCCTAGCAATCTTCGGCCACATAGCGATGATAACGACAGAGCCAATACCAACGGCAGCGCTCCATATGTCAACAGAAGGGAAAGCGCCAATATAAGCCCACCACTTCTCGATAAAGTCGGAAGGAACAGTAGCCATAGTCAGGCCGAAAAGATCCTTAATCTGTGTTGTAAAGATTGTCAGAGCAATACCAGAGGTGAAGCCAACGACAATAGGGTACGGGATATACTTGATAATCGTACCAAGATGAAGCACACCAAAAAGGATCAGGAACACACCAGCCAACAAAGTGGCAATCGTCAGTCCCTCGAATCCATATTGCTGGATGATACCATAGATAATAATAATGAACGCGCCCGTAGGACCACCTATCTGTACCTTCGAACCACCGAAGAATGATATAATCAGTCCGGCAACAATAGCGGTGATAATACCCTTCTCAGGCGTCACACCTGATGCGATACCAAAGGCGATGGCCAACGGTAGCGCAACAATACCAACGATAATACCTGCCAACAGGTCGGTAGTGAACTGTCGACGGTCGTAATGTCGCAATGTCGAAAAAAGCTTCGGCTTAAATTCCAAAGTTGTCATGTCTATAAAACCTTATGTTATCAGGAAAACTGATGCAAAAGTATGAAAAAAGTTAAAAAGCACAAAAGAAAGTGATATGTTATTGAAAAAAAAGCTACTTTTGTTGCCAAATATCAATTCACTTTTTTATTAATCTATTAAAAAGAAGCATTATGAAGAAAGTATTGTTCGCTGTGATCGCTATGATCGCCATCGGTTTCGCATCGTGCGGAAACAAGGCTCAGGCTCCTGCCAACGGAGCACAGGACGTAGAGGCTGCTGTCAGTGAAATCACTGCTGCCCTTCAGGAGCAAATCAACGCTCAGGATGCAGGAAAGCTGCAGGAGGTACTCGCTACCGTGCAGGAAAAAGTGAAGGAGTTTATCACCACCAATCCTGAGATGGCTAAGGAGTATGTAGCCAAGGTTCAGGATTTCCTGAAGGAGAATGCCGATAAGATCAAGGCTTTCGCTGGTGAGAACGAGGCTGTGAACACTGCCATCAGTGCACTGACCGCCGCTCCAGCTGATGCCATCGTCAGTGGTCTGAGTTCTGCCGTGGAAGGTATCGGTAATGCAGGTGATGCTGTTAAGGACGCTGCTGCCGACGCCGTTGACGCTGCTGCCGACAAGGCCGAAGAGGTGAAGGATGCTGCCAAGGAAAAAGCCGGGGAGGCTGTTGACGCTGCCGCCGACAAGACCAAGAAGGCACTGGGCCTCTAAAACAGGAATAATGCTATATAGTGCTGATGAAGAGACGTCAGACTCTGAAAGCACTGATTCGTTAAACAAACGGGGCATTCGTAGAACGGATCTGCCCCGTTTATAATAAATATCTATCTTTGCAGCACTACTGACAAGGAACTGATTTAAACAAATATAAAACATGAAAAGACTCTTCGTGGCCATCACGGCCATCATGACCTCCATCTCGCTCTGGGCGGATAACTATACAGTAACTGTTGTCTACAAGGACAATAAGGCCACTATCACCATACCAGAAGAGGTGGCCAGCTACGTATCAGTTACCAGTGGCAGCTCTTCGCACGTCAAACTGGTACAGACATCCACCAATGAGGATAACCCTGGTGAGATTATCTACCAACTCAGTGGCTCCAGTGCCGACGGCGAGTTTTATATGACAGGCGAGTACAAGGCCACCCTTCAGCTCAACGGTCTGACGTTGACCAACCCCGACAGTACAGCCATCCACATCAAGGACGGAAAACGCATCAAGGTTAGTATGATGAGTGGTACGACTAGTACCCTCGCCGATGGTGTTACCGATACAGAATCGAAGGGTTGTTTTCATAGCAAGGGACATACAGAGTTTGTTGGAAGAGGCACACTGAATATTGCGAGCAACATTCGTCACGCAATCTTCAGCAAGGAGTACGTGGAGATAAAAAACTGTACCATCAACATCACTGGCGCCAAAAAAGACGGCATACACTGTCAGCAATACTTCAAGATGACCAGTGGCACAGTGAACATCAGTGGTGTAGAGGATGACGGCATACAGGTGGAGCTCAAAGGAGAGGAGCCTTTTGCAGGATCGGAAACCGAAGATGAGGATACAGGCAACTTCTACATGACAGAAGGAACGCTGGCCATCAGCAATTATGGTGCATCTGCCATCAAAGCCGCAGGAAGTGTTACCTTTACAGGTGGCGTACAGAATTTCCCACTCATCGATGTGATGGAGAATGCCACAGGCATCAAAGTTATCGACACGGACAAGGAGGAGCCAGACTTCGACCATGCCGACAGCATCTATGACCTCAACGGTCGTCAGCTCCCCGCTGGCAGTCAGCCTCAGAAAGGAGTCTATATTCTCAGGAAAGGAAAGCAAGCAAAAAAAATCCAGTTTCTTGGGAAATAACACATGAGAAAACTGCTATCTACCCTATTTATGATGCTCATGGTGCTTGTGATGCAAGCACAGATGCTCACCCCCATACACTTCACTACACAGTTAAAGGAACTAAAAGGTGGTGAAGCAGAACTGATTTTTTCTGCCACCATCGACCAGGAATGGCATGTCTATTCCACTGATCTCGGCGACGGAGGTCCTGTCTCTGCAGCCTTCCACGTCGTAAAAATGGATGGTGCCCAGACAATTGGCAAACTTCAGGCACGTGGTCACGAGATTAAGCAGTACGACAAACTGTTTGATATGGAGCTCCGTTATTTTGAGAAGGCGGTCACCTTCGTTCAACGGATCCGCTTCACGAAGTCCGAATACGATATTGACTGTTATGTAGAATATGGCGCTTGTAGCGATGAAGTCTGTCTACCTCCGTCAGAGATAGCAATGAAACAGAAGGGGAAGACTACAGAGCCCATTGGTCAGTCCTCACCTTCCGACAAGGAGCAACAGAAAAGTCTCCTTCCACAGAATGACAACAGTCAACCAACTCAGATTGCCACAACTGACACCCTGGTCATTGACCAGCCGTTATCAGCCAACAACCAGAGCCTTCTATGGGAACCCGTCATCAAAGAGTTACAAGCATATAATGGTGAGACAGGTTCTGATAAAGCTCTCTCTTGGTGGATGATTTTTCTGGAAGGACTACTGGGCGGTTTTATAGCCCTGTTTACCCCCTGTGTATGGCCGATCATTCCAATGACCGTTTCGTTCTTCCTCAAGCGGAACAAGGAACAGACGAAAGCTATTCGCGAGGCTGCCAGCTATGGTCTCTCGATTGTCGTTATCTATGTATTACTGGGATTGGCCGTGACCTTGTTATTCGGTTCCAGCGCTTTGAACGCACTGGCCACCAACGCCATCGTCAACATTTTCTTTTGTCTGCTGCTGGTACTCTTTGCGGCGTCTTTCTTTGGTGCGTTTGAGTTAACCCTCCCCTCTTCATGGTCAAATAAGATTGACGCAAAATCGGAGAAAACCACAGGCATGCTTTCTATCTTCCTGATGGCGTTCACACTGGCCTTGGTATCATTCTCCTGCACAGGCCCAATCATCGGATTTCTTCTTGTGGCCGTATCCACACAGGGTAGCATCGTGGCACCTACCATCGGTATGCTGGGCTTCGCCATCGCCTTGGCCATACCCTTCACACTCTTTGCGATGTTCCCATCACTGTTGAAGGCGGCTCCGAAATCAGGCGACTGGATGAATGTCATCAAAGTGACCCTTGGCTTCATCGAACTGGCCTTTGCTATGAAGTTCCTATCCGTAGCTGACCTCGCCTATGGTTGGCATATCCTCGACCGAGAGATTTTCCTCTCCATCTGGATTGTCATCTTCGGATTGTTGGGCGCCTATCTACTGGGGTGGTTGAAGTTCTCACACGACAACGAGAGTCGCCGTACGAACGTGCCTCGTTTCTTCCTTGCGATGGCATCACTAGCTTTCACCGTCTACATGATCCCTGGGCTCTGGGGAGCACCACTAAAAGGCATCAGTGCCTTCACACCACCGATGAACACGCAGGACTTTAATCTGCAGAAATCTGTCACCGAGGCACGTTTCACCGATTACGAGTCAGGTATGGCTGCAGCTAAGGCCGAACATAAGCCCGTCATCATCGACTTTACAGGCTTCGGATGCGTGAACTGTCGTAAGATGGAGGCAGCCGTATGGACAGACACACAGGTTGCCGACATTCTGAACCAGGATTATGTGCTGATATCCCTCTATGTTGATGACAAGACCACACTTCCTGAACCAATCGAGGTAACGGAAAACGGCCAGGCTCGCACCCTACGCACTGTCGGCGATAAATGGTCTTATCTCCAACGAGTAAAGTTCGGTGCTAACGCCCAACCATTCTATGTGCTGCTTGATAACGAAGGGCGTCCTCTCAATGGCAGCCGCTCCTATGACGAAGATATTCAGGCCTATCTTACCTTTCTTAACCAAGGACTGACGAATTATCGGAAATAAAAAGAATGGGTTGCTAATCGCAGCCCATTCTATATTTTATCTCATATCACACTTTTTACCAGATCTGTGCTCGTTGCTTCTTCGGGATGAAGAGTTTGTCTCCCTTCTTTACTCCGAATGCATCATACCAGGCATTGATATGCGGCAGAGCACCGTTTACACGTGCCATATTTGGTGAGTGTACGTCGACCTTCAACAGAAGTTCCACATATTCCGGACGCATGTTACTTGCCCACACACGGCCCCACGCAAGGAAGAAGCGCTGTTCAGGGGTAAAGCCGTCGATGGTACCCAAAGATTTCTCTTTCATTACGTTCTGAAGTGCACGATATGCGATGTTCAGGCCTCCATTATCACCGATGTTCTCGCCCAATGTCTGCTGACCATTGACAAACTGGCCAGGGGCAGTCTCATACTTACCAAAAGCATCGACCAACACCTTTGTACGAGCCTCATAGTTTGCCTTATCGGCATCTGTCCACCAGTTACGCTGGTTACCCGTCTTATCAAACTGAGAGCCCTGATCGTCGAAGCCATGACTCATCTCATGACCAATCACACCACCAATGGCACCATAGTTTACTGCATCGTCGGCCTGCGGATCGAAGAACGGTGGCTGCAAGATGGCAGCAGGGAAGCATATCTCATTCGTCGTCGGGTTATAATATGCGTTGACGGTCTGCGGTGTCATTCCCCACTCTGTCTTATCAACAGGTTTGTTCACCTTTCGATTCACGGCATCGCAATGGAAGAATTCTGCGATGTTACCCATATTCTCATAGAGCGAGAGACTGTCATTTACCTGTAAACCACTATAGTCTCTCCATTTGTCTGGATAGCCAATCTTGATGATGAAGTTTTCAAGTTTATCCTTCGCTAGCACTTTCGTCTCATTACTCATCCATGTAGCCTCATCTATACGCTGCGACAAAGCCTTCTGGAGGTTATGAACCAAATCGAGCATACGCTGCTTACTCGACTCTGGGAAATACTTCTCAACGTACAGTTGTCCGATGGCCTCACCCATGACACTGCTGACGGTAGATACGGCACGCTTCCAACGGGGACGATCCTGCTGCACACCACTCATCACACTGCTCATCTTGAAAACCACAGCACGGAAATCATCGCTCAGCTGACTAGCAGCTCCTAAGATGATCTTAATCTCAGCATACGCCTTCAGATCGTCAAGCGAAGCCTCAGCCAAGATTTTCTCTACCTCATGGATAGGCTCTGGCTGCGACACATCAATCCATTCGAAGGTTGGGTAGCCAGAAGCGAAAAACACATTTCCCCAGTCAATACCTGGAAAGTCAACAACCAACTGGTTGTAGGACATCTTATGATAGTTCTTGTCGATGTCACGGAGTTCCACCCTACTATAGCTGGCCTTGGCAATACGCGTCTCGATTTCGAGCACAGCCTGCATCTTCTTCTGAGCAGTCACGGAGTCGTTGCCTACCATCATAAAAAGAGTCTTCATACATTCCTTATATGCCTCAAGAATCTGGGTGCTCTGCGGATCATCGTTCAGATAATAGTCGCGAGTTGGCAGGCCCAGACCGCCCTGTCCAACAGACACGAGGTTCATGCTGGCATTACGAATATCAGCATCTATTCCAATGCCATACATCATCGTCGACTCACCACGACGATCAATCTGGGCTGTAACAAGCTGATATTCACGACGGTCTTTGATGGCGGCAATACGATCAAGCACAGGCTTCAACGGAGCCCAGCCCTCACGGTTCAGACGCACACTATCCATTCTGAGTTTGTAGAGCGAGCCGATCTTCTGTCCCAATGAACCTTTTTCCTGTGGACTATCCGCATACTGCAGGATCAACTCCTGAATACGTATCTGATTCTCCTCATATAGATCGGTAAATGCACCATTATCCGTATGCTCACCATCGAGAGGGTGAGCCTTCAGCCACCCGCCAGCAGCATATTGGTAGAAATCATCACCCGGTTTGACCGAGGTATCAAGATTCGCAGGGTCGATACCCGACGATACAGTCTGAGCCGTTGCTGATGTCGCCACCAACAGACAAGCTGCAAAAAACAAGTTCTGTTTCATACGTTAATTTTTTCGTTTATATATTGATTATATTCTGATTATCTATTAGACGACCAAAGAGTAGATAAAAGCTACAGAGATTTACGCTTTTAACTTTTTTTTGCAATCAAAAAAGAAAAACACTCATAAAGAATAGGTGTGTTCTATTAGAACTTAAGTTGATATCCAACTCCTATCATATGACGGTTAGGTTCATTGTCGTCATCATCACTCCGTACAGTCTGATAACGGTAGAAAGCACTAAGCGTATGCTGTTTCGACAGTTTCCAGTCAACTCCCACATGATAACGCACCTTCTGCAGACTCCACGCGTTAAAAAATTCTATGTTGGCAAAAGGCGTGAGTACCAGTCCTTTCCTATCATATTCCACCTGTAGTCGACTGCGAAGCACGTTCTTCCCCTTTTCGTGATAGGTCTTCGGTTTCCCGTCATATGCGTTGGTGAAATAACTCCAGCGCTCACTAACACGGTATTCCGGACGCCAAGTGTACTGCCATCGTTCTCGTAAAGAGAACTTGAAATCACCAATGAGCTTCTTTGCGACAATCAGTGAGAAATCAAAACGATGACGCGGAGCCCAATATCGGGCGCATTTCTTTGGATCACCAATCTCTACATCACCGTCGATTACCTCATCATCGTTTGCTTGGAAATAGGAGATACGTTCATTGTTATCGTAGAGAAAAGTATAGCCAGCGGAAGCTTTCAGCCATTTCGATATCTTATAATCGAGGCCAACACCAGCACTCCATCGATCATTCGTCTTTGCATCGTTTCGTGTCCGTAATTCTCCCTCGAGTTCCAAAGACCACTGTTTGTTAATCTTCTTTTCTACCTCCACAGAGAAGTCAAGACCAAAATCATCTCTCTGAGCTGCTGCCATCATCGGCAACAAAATCATCAGGAATAAGACACTTCGTTTCATTTCTTCAATCCTTCTATTCCTCTAAAACTCTTTGAGTTGATCCTTCGACAGTTTCAGCTCCTGACTCACTGCCGAAGCTTCTCCTTCATAACTGATACGGAGCATGGCCATATCACGAAGGAAATCTACAGATCCCACATCTACTTTCACTATCTTCAGTCCCAGACGTTTCTCCAAGTCGGCCTTCAGTTCTTCACGGCGGTCTGGCGTAATCAACTCAATACGGTCATACTGTACAAGTTTTGTAGGACAGGTCTTCAGGTGGAACTCACACAGCCATACGGCAAGTACGATGACAAGATTGGTAAGAATTACCTCAAAGAGCGGAACTGCCACAGAAACAGCATTGACCAAAGCAAGGGCGATTGTAACGAAGAGATAAGTCATCTCGCGCACAGGCATGGCATCCGTACGATAGCGCATAATCGAGAAGATACCGAAGAGTCCGATACCCACACCCATGGAGGTCTTGCCCTTCATATCCTCCAACACGAAAATCATGAAAAAGACGATAAAGAAAATCGCGACGGAAATCAGCATGAACGTGAAGTAAAAATCACGACGGCGACTCTTCTTATAGTACAAGCGATCAATGAGAAGCCATGTAACAACCACATTGATCAGCAGACGTACAAACATCATCATGAAATCATGAGATAGCATAAAATGTTCCATTGTTATTGAGTTTATTGATTATTCCTTATACTATTACCACGTATGTTCTATTCCCATAATCTTCTCGACGCTCCTCAAACGAGGTTTGATTCGATTACGACGTAAATTATCATTGGTGAAGGCCGAGCCAATACAGTATTTCGAGAACCCATGCGGATGTATACGGAGCTGACAGAGCATACCGAGGATTGGTGACGGCTGCAGCCCGTCACGTTTCAACTCGATGACAACGATGTCATCCATATAGCGATATTTATCAGTTATGATATGATGGAAGCGCAGATTGGTGTCGATCGTGAGACGTTCCGTCTTCGCCTTATTCACCAGCGTGATACGGTCAAAACGATTCTCCATCTTCCCACTGAGCGTCGTTGGATCATATCTGAGATAAGAGCGGATGAAATCATCATAGGCCTCAAACTTTTTATCTTGCCGCTCAAAACGAAGATTATGATCCGGATGCAAGGCATCGAAACCATCTATCGCCATGCGTTTCTTCTTTGTCCGCCTATGATTGTTCTTTGTCTTTACCTCCAGAAAACTCAGACCTGCATCGACATACGATCTGATACGGATCTTCTGTCGTTCTAAATGACCAGCCTCATGACGGTTATACATCACATAGTCGTCTGTATCAAAATAGAGTGTATAATATGGAGAGATACGTAGTCCACCAGTCTCTTGCACAAAATAGTCATCACGTGCAATCTCCAGCAACCGACAGAGTGTCGGCACCGTCGTTACGAACTTGGTGTCGATGCGGTTCATCAGACGGATGCTTTTCATCTCATCCAGAGTGATGCTCTCATATCGGCTCAGTATGTCTGTCATATCATTGAAGAACCAATTCCACAGGACAGTGGTCACTACCATAGATCTCTGTATGTATAGCGGCATCCGCTAAACAATCGCGCAGACGATCAGAGATTACAAAATAGTCGATACGCCATCCTGCATTCTTCTGACGTGCTTGGAAACGGTACGACCACCAGGAGTATTTCACCTCATCAGGATACTTAAAACGAAACGAGTCAGTAAACCCATTATCCAACAAGATTGAAAACTGTTCACGTTCTTCGTCGGTAAAGCCGGCATTATGTCGGTTAGTCTTGGGGTTTTTGATATCTATCTCCTCATGCGCCACATTTAGATCACCGCAGAGGATTACAGGTTTCTTTGCATCAAGTCCTTTCAGGTATTCGCGGAAATCATGCTCCCACACCATACGATAATCCAATCGTTTCAAACCGTCCTGCGAATTCGGCGTATAACAAGTGACGAGGAAGAAATCTTCCATCTCCAGAGTGATGACACGTCCTTCGTGATCATGCTCGTCAATACCAATACCATAAGACACATTCAGTGGCTGATGACGTGTGAAGACAGCTGTACCCGAATAACCTTTCTTGTCGGCATAGTTCCAGAACGACCGATAGCCATCAAACTGCATGTCGAGTTGTCCCGCTTGCATTTTCGTCTCCTGTAGACAGAAGAAATCGGCATCAAGAGTCTTAAACACATCACGAAAGCCCTTACCCTCACAGGCACGGAGACCGTTCACATTCCAAGAGATCAGTTTCATATAACGGATTGTTTTATTTATTTTGCAAAGTTACGAAAAGTCGAGCGCAAAACAAAGAAACTTGTTTCTTTTTTTGCCGAGACGGAGTAACTTCGCAGTCGAATGACTGTAATGATACGAATAAATGAGAGAAATGCCAAACTTTTCGCTTTTATTTCGTACCTTTGCAAACATCGGAACATAAAACTATAACAATATGCTTAAGAAACCTCTATTATTAATCATCATGCTAGGCTGCATGACAACAGCTTCGGCTCAGTTAGTTACGCCCATGATTGAGTTGCCCGATCCTCTGCTGATGAACGACGGGAAGACACGTGTAACAGAACTAAAAGACTGGAGCGTAAGACGCCAACAAATTGCCGACATGATACAACACTACGGCATCGGTCAGAAGCCAGAAGTGGAATCTGAAGCAGTGAAAGCTCGTATGGCGGGCGACACGCTTATCGTCGATGTTACTGTCAACGGTGAGACTCTCACCCTCAGTTCGGTCATCCAGTATCCCACCGTCGGTCAGCCACCTTATGCCCTGATGATCGGCACCAGTATGCTGACTCTACCCAAACCGTTGTTCGAGAACCGTCCCATCGCTGTGATGAACTTCCACGAGAAACAAGTTAACGATTACGGTCAATGGGGAAAACACCATGAGCGCGGTGAGCATAACTTCGACCGTCTCTACCCTGAGTTGAAAGACAACGGAGCCTATAGTGAATGGGCATGGGGATTCAGTCGTCTTATCGATGGACTGGAACAACTTGGTCCCGAACAGACGAAGATCGACACAAAGCACATCGGTGTCTCCGGTTGTTCTTATGCAGGAAAGATGGCTCTGTTCTGCGGTGCCTTCGATGAACGCGTTGCCTTGACCATTGCTCAGGAACCCGGAGGAGGAGGAGCTGCCTCTTGGCGCTATAGCCACCGTCTTGACAGTGTGGAAAATCTCGACCGTACCGACTACCATTGGTTCCTGGAGTCCATGCTTGAGCGCTTCCATGGTGACAGCGTCTACCTAATGCCATACGATCATCATGAACTTGTTGCGATGGTATGTCCTCGTGCGTTGCTCATGTTAGGTAATACCGACTACCGCTGGTTGGCCGACGAAAGTGCCTATGTTTCTATGAACGCTGCGCGTAAAGTATGGAGCCAGTTTGGTATCGACGACCGTATCGGTTACTCCATCAACGGTGGTCACCCCCACTGTCAGCTACCAGAAAGTCAATATCCTGATGTAGAGGCGTTTATCGACCGCTTTCTCCTTGACAAGAACGATGTTAAGACTGCAGGCATCCTCAAGTCCCCATTTGAAGGAAAGATTGATCTCACACCTTGGATTAAATATTGATGCTTAGAACACTCGGACGACAAATCGGTAAATACCGTACGGCCTCCATTCTCACCCCTGTATGGACGGCCCTCGAAGTGGTGATGGACGTGCTCATTCCCTATGTCACGGCGTCACTCATCGACAAGGGCATCAACGCTGGCAATATGGAGAACGTTTATCTCTATGGCGCCATCATGCTCGGCATGGCATTCCTTTCGTTAGCCTTTGGCATCCTAGCCGGACGAAGTGTCGCTTATGCAGCCTCTGGATTTGCCGCAAATCTCCGTAGTGCGATGTATCGTAATATCCAGCGTTTCGCTTTCTCAAATATCGACCGATACGCCACATCGGGGCTCATCACTCGCATGACCACCGATGTAAACAACCTGCAGAATGCCTATCAGCAGATCCTACGCATCACAGTACGTGCCCCTTTCCGTCTGCTGCTCAGCATTGTCATGTGCTTGGTCATCGATGCACGTCTGAGTATGGTCTTCATTATCGCAATGCTGATACTCAGCACCTCGCTCTATCAGATTATCTCCAGGGTAAGCCGACTCTTCTCACAAGTCTTCGTCAAGTACGATGATCTGAATCTGGAGGTGCAGGAAAATATCCGTGCCATCCGTCTGGTAAAAGCTTTCGTACGCGAAACACATGAGAATCAAAAGTTCTCTAAGGCAGCCGAGGCATTATATCGTCTATATGTTCGTGCAGAGAGTTTGATGGCGCTCAATCACCCTGTAATGAACCTAGTTGTCTACGGCTGTATCATTGCCCTCTCATGGTGGGGTGCCCATTACATCGTAGGCGGCACCCTGACCACCGGTGAACTGACATCGTTGTTCACCTATGTAATGTCAATCCTGCAATCACTGATGATGCTCTCCATGATCTTCATTATGCTCACCCAAAGTGCGGCCAGTGGTCGACGGGTGGCTGAGATCATCGACGAACAGCCAGATATTGTGAACCCCAGTGAGCCTATCAATGAGATTACCGACGGTAGCGTGGAATTCAGAGAGGTACGCTTTGATTATCAATCTAAAAAAGCTGAAGAATCCGAGTTTGCCGAAAACACGCATATTTCCAAACGATCTGCGCTATATAACGTCAGTTTCACCGTCAGGAGCGGTGAGACGATCGGTGTCATAGGTGGCACTGGCTCTGGAAAATCAACACTCGTCAACCTCATTTCCCGTCTTTATGATGTACAGCAGGGTGAAGTTTTAGTAGGCGGACAGAATGTGAAAGACTATGACCTCACCTCGCTCCGTAATGCCGTGAGCGTGGTACTGCAGAATAACATCCTTTTTTCCGGTACGATTCTCGACAACCTCCGCTGGGGTAACCCACAAGCCACCGAGGAAGCATGCCGCCATGCCTGTCGACTAGCACAAGCCGATGAGTTCATCAATCAGATGCCAGATGGTTACAACACACGTATTGAACAGGGGGGAACCAACGTCAGCGGCGGTCAGCGGCAACGGCTCTGTATTGCCAGAGCCCTCCTGAAACAACCGCGTATCCTAGTGCTCGATGACTCCACTTCTGCATGTGACACAACGACAGATACAAAAATCCAACGCGCCTTCCGTGAGGAACTGGCCGATATGACCAAGTTCATCATTGCCCAACGCATCTCCTCCGTAGAACACTGCGATCGTATCCTCGTCATGGACAACGGACGCCTGACCGGTTTCGGTACCCATGAGCAACTACTACGCGACAATGCGCTCTATCAGGAAATCAACACGATCCAGAAAGCCGACTGCGGCGATTTTGACAAGAAGGAAGGAGGTGAAGCATGAGACAGAACGGCTTCAAAGGTCCCCACGGGCCACAGGCACAGAACCATGGCGGCATACAACGAATTGACGGTCGTCAGCGCGCTGTAATTTGGCGACTAACGAAGTATGTGTTCAGCAACTACAAGTATGCCATTGTGACGGTACTCATCTGCATCGCTATCACCTCGGTGACCACACTCGTATCCACCCTATTCACACGTACCCTCATCGATGACTATATTGCACCACTGACACAAACCGCCAATCCCGAATATACATCTCTGAGACAAGCTCTTTTCAAACTCGGTCTTGTATTGTTTGTTGGCGTCATTTGTTCCTATCTGTATAACCGTCTAATGATCAATGTGTCACAGGGAACAATGTTCCGACTGCGCCGACTGATTTTTGAACGGATGGAACAACTGCCCGTCAGCTATTTCGACCAGCACTCACATGGTGATATGATGTCGGTCTATACCAACGATGTAGACTCACTACGACAGATGATATCAACCTCGTTGTCGCAGGTGTTCAACAGCCTCATCACCATCGCCGTCACTTTTGCTTCGATGATTGCGCTAAGCATCCCCCTCACGATTGTTAGTATGCTGATGGCTGTCGTCATGATGATTACCACCACCTGGCTCGGTAAACGTAGCCGGTCCTATTTCCGTTCACAACAGCAGAACCTTGCGCGTGTCAATGGTTTTATCGAGGAGATGATGACCGGTCAGAAAGTCGTCAAGGTTTTCTGTCATGAACAACAAGCAATCCAGGAATTCGAGAATATCAACGAACAACTGCGATATAGCACCTATAATGCCAATAAAATTGCAAATATCGTGATGCCGGTCAATGGCAACCTATCAAACCTCGGTTATGTACTCATTGCTGTGGTCGGTGCTACTCTTGCCCTCGGCAACTGGTCTATCAGTCTCGGAACTATCGTAGCTTTCTTGACACTGAATAAGAGTTTTACACAACCAATCACCCATGTCAGTCAGCAGATTAACTCCGTACTCAACGCCACCGTAGGTGCCGAACGGGTGTTCAACCTCATGGACGCAGAACCTGAGACCGATGAGGGCACCATCAGCCTGACGGATCCTAAGGGCGATGTCGACTTCTCCGGTGTCGATTTCGGCTATACACCCGAGAAACAAGTTCTCTTCGATATCAATATCAACACCAGCCCAGGACAGAAAATTGCCTTTGTTGGCGGAACAGGCGCTGGCAAGACCACGATTATCAACCTCATCAACCGCTTCTATGATATCCAGAAAGGAAAGATTCTCTACGACGGCATCCCCATCACACAAATCCGCAAAGAGTCGCTCCGCCGATCGATGAGTATCGTATTACAAGATACCCAACTCTTTACCGGCACCGTGCTTGATAATATCCGCTATGGGAAACTTGATGCCACCGACGAGGCCTGTATCGCCGCTGCCCGTTTGGTAGGAGCCGACGACTTTATACGACGTTTGGCCAATGGTTACCAGACTGTACTCAGCGGTGACGGTGGTAACCTATCACAGGGAGAGCGTCAGCTCATCGCCATCGCCCGTGCAGCCGTCTCGAATCCCCCCGTGCTCATCCTCGATGAGGCAACCTCAAGCATCGATACGCGTACAGAGACTCTTGTGCAACGCGGTATGGACTCACTGATGCAGGGTCGTACGACCTTCGTCATTGCCCACCGTCTCTCTACGGTTCGTAATGCCGACCAGATCATCGTTCTCGACCACGGTCGTATCATCGAGCACGGCACTCATGCCGAACTCCTTGCCCATCAAGGCAAGTATTACCAGCTTTACACAGGTAACGAACTAACCACCTGATAAAAAAGAGAAAAAAATTACCGAGCAACGCAGTCTACCCTCGTCGCCCGGTAATTCTTATTAAATCTTTCAAACTTTTTCTCTAGAACTTTGCCATCTTGATAGCCACGACGGCACACTCGTCTCCCTTATTGCCTAATCGACCGCCTGCGCGATCTTGGGCCTGTTGGAGATTGTCGGTCGTCAGTAGTCCAAAGACCACCGGAATATTACTAGTAACGTTCAAACGGGCAATACCCTCTGTGACACCCTGACAGATATAGTCGAAATGAGGAGTCTCACCACGAATCACACTACCGAGGATGATTACAGCATCATAACCGTCGTTGAGCGTCATCTGACGAGCACCATATATCAACTCGAACGATCCCGGTACTGTCTTCACATGGATATTCTCCGGCAAAGCACCGTGTTTTTCCAACGTTGAGACGCACCCCTGAAGCAGTGCCCCCGTAATCTCCGGGTTCCATTCTGCCACCACGATACCAAAGATCATGTTCGAGGCATCGGGTACTTTTGAGAAGTCGTAGTCGCTCAGGTTATGTAAGGCGGTAGCCATATTCCTTAATTATCAATTATTCCTTTACGCGCTCGATATACTCGTCGATGGTCTGATACTGCATAGAGTTAAAGTACTTCTCCTTCACCTCCTGATACAATTTCAAAGCCTCATCTTTCTTTCCCTGACTCTCAAGAATCTCACCAGCCTGAATAAGGAAGGTGGGAGAGAGAGAGTTATTGTCAGCCTTCTCGGCAGCCTTCTTCAGGTGAGACACAGCCTTGTCAAGTTGGTTCAGATGAGCATAGGCATTTCCAAGAGCGCCCTCTGCCGCAGGTGATATCATCTGATCTTTGGCACCATCATACTCCTCAAGGAACTTCACGGCATCCTCCCACTTACCCAACTGGGCATTACAGAGACCAGCATAGAGATTGGCAAGGTTACCAGCCTTGGTGCTACTGTACTCGTTTGCGAGAGCGGCGAAGCCCTTAAAGCCTGTGCTGTCTCCGTTGAGAGCCTCGTTGAAAAGACCCTGCTCGAAATAAGCCTGTCCCTTAGAAATAGCTGTACTAGCCTTCACCTCGTTAGGACCAGAAACATAAGTCTTGTAAAGGATAACACCAGCAATGATAACGATCACTGCTACAACTGCTGCAATAATAGCCTTCTTGTATTTCAGGAAGAAAGCCTCACTCTTGCTCAGGGTCTCCTCTATGGTAGGAGCAGCCTGCTGATTCTTAGTATTTGCCATTATAATCTTTTTTTTATTGTTTTCTTTAAAAATGTGCGTGCAAAGATACTATTTTTAATTAAGAATGAAGAAATAAGAATTAAGAGTTTTTTGTTTTTAACTAATTTTTGTGGCATTCCACCTGATTATGTATCAAAAATTGCCTACCTTTGCATTATGATTCTCGAGAAACTGTCACTCATCAACTACAAGAATATCGCTACGGCCACGCTTGACCTCTCGCCGAAGATTAATTGTCTGATTGGCAAGAATGGTGTGGGCAAGACCAACGTGCTCGACGCGATTTACTTTCTGTCGTTCTGCCACTCTGCCAGCAATCCCATTGACTCGCAGGTGATCCGGCATGGACAGGATTTCTTTGTAATTGAAGGAGACTATCTGAGTGACGACTGGCACAAGGAATCTGAGCACTCCCCCACTTTACAGATCTACTGCGGCATGAAGCGTGGAACAAAGAAGCACTTCAAGCGCAACAAAAAAGAGTACAAACGACTATCGGAGCATATCGGACAGATTCCTGCGGTATTCGTATCACCTTCGGACACCCTGCTAATTGAGGGAGGGAGTGAGGAGCGTCGACGACTGATGGATATGGTCATCTCGCAATATGACCATGGCTATATCGAGGCGATGAACCGTTATAACAAGGCACTTCAACAACGCAATGCCATGCTGAAGATGGAGGAAGAGCCAGACCCAGAGATACTCAGTCTATGGGAGGAGCAGATGGCAGTCGAAGGTGAGGCTGTCTTCCAACGTCGTGATGCCTTCGTAAAAGCGTTAACACCTGTGTTTCAGCGTTATTACGAGACCATATCCGGCAACCACGAACAGGTAGGCCTGAACTATATCTCCCATTGTCAGCGCGGTCCACTTCTGGAGGTCATCAGACGAGACCGCTCGAAAGACCGTATCATGGGGTTCTCCCTGCACGGCATTCACCGCGACGACCTGGAATTCACTCTGGGTGGTCACCCGATGAAACGCGAAGGCAGTCAAGGACAGCACAAGACATTCGCCATCTCCCTAAAATTGGCGCAGTTCGATTTTCTCCGTCGAACAAACAGTCATACGACTCCTCTGCTGCTGCTCGATGACATCTTTGACAAACTCGATGCCGAACGTGTAGAACAGATTGTCAAACTGGTGGCTGGTGATGACTTCGGACAGATCTTCATCACAGACACGAACAGAGAACATCTGGATCAAATACTGAGTCGTTCGTCACACGACTACAAGATCTTCCATGTGTCGGATGGAGAGATAGAAATGAAGAACGGCCATGTTTAAGAGAGACGTCAAGAGCATCAAAGATCTGATTCTAAGGAATCTGCGAGTACAGGGATTGGAGACACCTCTGTTACAGAAACGACTGATTGACTCATGGCAAAGCGTCGCAGGAGAGGTTATAGCCACCTACACCAAGGATCTCTATATCCGTAATCAAACGCTATTCGTACACCTGACTAGTCCGGCTCTACGCGCAGACCTGTCCATGCGACGACAAGAACTGGTAAAACGATTGAACGAACAAGTAGGCAGTCAGGTGATTGCCGACATCCGTTTTCACTAGATCACGATATCCACGGAAACGTCATGCCTTTCAATAGGCACATTCTCCACCTTCTGGAATTCAAAACACACCCCGATGGTATGTAGGGGAACGGTTCCCAATGCACGAAGGAAACGATCGTAATAACCTTTACCTCTTCCCAATCGATGCCCTTGGGCATCAAAGGCCACACCTGGTATCAATGCGACATCTATTTGATTATAGTCGGTGAAAGAATCGCCTACGGCTTCCATAATATGGAAAGCTCCCTCCTGCAAGTCGGCAGCCGATGCATAGCGTCGTAGCTCCATTCCTCCATCATCAAGCACCTTTGGCAGAAGCACCGTTTTCCCCATAGCCACAAGATCATCAATCAACTGATGAGTATCCACCTCGTCGGGCAAGGAATAAAAGGCCATGACAACAGAAGCATCACGAAGATGCGGTGCCAGTCGCTTCACGACAGTCTGCGACAGTGTCTCAAGCTGCTGTCGAGAGTACTGTCGTCTACGTTCCTTGACCAGCAGGCGCAACTCATCTTTAAGCATGGGCGATACGTGTTGTACCTGTCATTCGTATACGTCCGTCAAAGAGCATGGCAACCTTCTTGGCAATCTTCGTATCAGAGGCACCTTTCTTAGGGAAGGCAGTTCCACTACGGAACAGTCGGAGGGCCTCCATAACAGCCGGGTCATCTTGATTCAGATACTCTGTCCACGCCTGATCATTGAGGATATTATAGATAATACGACTATAGACAAACCGTTCCAACAACTTACGCGACTTTTGTATCATGAGGTTACGCCGTTTCAGTCCGTTCTTGTCGGCAAATGAAACAAACTCCTCCAACGTATTCTGTTTCTTCAGGTAAGTCTCTAACTCCTTCACTTCATCGAAAGTACTCAGTTTATTACGGTGCTCATCGGTGTAGTTATAGGCAAACTGCAGAATCAGCCCCGACATGGAAGCCTCTTTATAGTACGACGTCATCCCAAGCGTATCCTCAGGCACGAAGATGTCAGGAGTGATGCCACCACCACCGTAGACCACACGACCATTGGCGGTATGATAAGCCGGCCCTGTGTGCTTGATGCTATCCTGCGAGAAGAACTCACCATGCTGGTAACGGTTAATCCAGTCCTCCTCATAACTCTTGCTATCGTCGTAAGGTTTCTGGATGCAACGGCCAGAAGGCGTATAATAGCGGGCAATAGTCAGACGGATCATGGAATGGTCGCTGAACTCCATCGGCTTCTGGACCAGTCCTTTACCAAACGAACGACGACCGACGATTGTTCCTCTGTCATTATCCTGAATGGCACCGGCAAGAATCTCAGAGGCAGATGCAGATATTTCATCGACGAGAATCACCAGTGGTATCTGCTGATAAGAGCCACGACCATCAGCACGATACTCCTGACGCGGATAGCGCCTTCCTTCGGTATAGACAATCAGCTGTCCCTTCGACAAGAACTCATTCGCAATCTGCACAGCCGACTCCAGGTAGCCACCCGTATTACTCCTCAGGTCTATAACCAGGTTACCGAAGCTCTGTTGTGACAACTTAGCCAGTGCGATGAGCAGTTCGGGGTATGTATTTTCACCGAAGTTCTTGATCTTAATGTACCCACTATGCTCGTCGAGCATATAACAAGCGGTAACACTCTTGGTCGGTATCTCTCCTCTAGTGACCGTGATATGACGGATTTTCTTTTCACCGTAGCGCACAATACCGAGTTTCACCTTTGTGTCTTTCGGCCCCTTCAGATGATGCATGGCCTCTTCATTGGTCACTTTCTTACCGACGAACGAGGAATCATCGACCTCAACTATCTTGTCGCCAGCAATCACGCCTGCCCGTTCTGCCGGTCCGTTACCGATGACATTCTGCACCCGGATTGTATCCTGACGGACCACGAACTCTATACCGATGCCAGAGAATGAGCCGCGCAGGTCATCGTTAGCTATCTGTCCGTCACGCGCAGTGATATAGACCGAGTGAGGGTCCAGTTCACCAAGGATCTGCGGCATGGCCTTCTCAACCAGATCATTGATATTGACAGTATCCACATATTGGTCATCAATAATATGCAGCAAGTTGTTGAGCTTATTTCCACTCGTATTGATAATATTCAGCCGGTTGCCAGAAAAATGGTTGGCATAGAAGGAGCCCACCATGATACCGAGGACGACACATAAGGCCATCCACAATGGTGTATACCGGTTTGTCCTATTCTTACTCATATTCTTTTGTCGAATTAATATCCATGAATATCACCTCAATACCCGCACGCTTCAGCAGGTCAATGCCATCGGTAAGACGATACTGTTCACCATAGACCACACGTTTGATGCCGGCCTGAATAATCAGTTTGGCACACTCGATACACGGTGAGGCCGTGATATAGATGGTTGCCCCGTCGCTGTTGTTATTGCTCCGTGCCAACTTGGTTATGGCATTCGCCTCAGCATGGAGCACATAAGGCTTTGTCACGTTATTATCGTCCTCACACACATTCTCGAAACCGCTGGGCGTACCATTATAACCATCACTGATGATCATTTTGTTCTTGACCACCAGAGCACCCACCTGTCGACGCTGGCAGTAGGAATTCTCCGCCCAAATACGTGCCATCCTTAGATAGCGCATGTCCAGCTTCTGTTGTTTCTCGTCCATCGTTGTTATTATTTCTTGTGATGATTCCTTCTGATGCCGTTCCTCTTCAAGAGCGCATCAATAGTGGGCTCGCCCCCACGGAAGCGCTTATAGAGAACCATCGGATTCTCCGTTCCACCCTTGGAGAGCACAAAATCGCGAAAGCGTTGCGCCACCTGCGGACTGATTGTGCCGTGTTTCTTGAATAGACTAAAGGCATCAGCATCGAGGACCTCTGCCCATTTATAGCTGTAATATCCCGCTGCGTAACCGCCGGCCATGATATGCGAGAACTGAACAGTCATGCAGGTGTCAGGTAACTGCTCGGTGACCATAGCCTTCTCCCAAGCTTTCTTCTCAAAAGTAATGATATCCTCGTCGAATGCCTCCTTACGGGTATAATATGCCATATCAAGCAGACCGAAACTGACCTGACGCATGCAAGCATAGGCCACATTGAAGTTTCGACTCCTGACGATGCGTGCTATCAGTTCATCAGGCAACGGCTCACCTGTCTGATAATGGAAGGCGAAGGTACGCAGGAATTTCTTCTCTATAGCGAAGTTCTCCATCAACTGAGAAGGCAACTCCACGAAATCCCACCACACATTCGTTCCACTCAGGCTCTCAAACCGAGTATTTGCGAACATCCCATGCAAAGAGTGGCCGAACTCATGGAGGAAGGTTTCGACCTCACCTAGCGTTAACAAGGCAGGTTTCTCCGCTGTCGGTTTCGTAAGATTCATCACCACACTGACGTGCGGACGGTTGTTCACTCCTTTCCGGTCTATCCATTGTCCCTGATATTCAGTCATCCAGGCACCGCCCTGCTTCCCCTGCCGAGGATGGAAGTCTGCATAGAACACAGCCAGATAAGACCCATCTCTGTCAAACACCTCATAGGCTTTCACGTCTGGATGGTACACGGGTATATCTTTGTTCTCCTTGAATGAGATGCCGTACAGGCTGTTAGCCAATCCGAAGACACCCTCAATAACCTTGGACAATTCGAAATAGGGGCGTAGCATCTCCGCGTCGATCTGATAACGCGCCAGCTTCAACTTATGCGCATAGAAGCCGAAGTCCCATGGCTCCAGTTTGAAGTGACGTCCTTCCATCTTCCGTGCCATCTTCTCAATCTCTTTGACCTCCTTAAGCGCTGTCGGTTTGTAGGCTTCAATTAAGTTGTTCAGCAGCTTATAGACATCACGCACATGACCCGCCATACGGTGTTTCAACACATAGTCAGCATAGGTCTTGTGTCCAAGTAACTGTGCCAGTTCACGCCGCAGGTTGATCAGACGTTTGCATATCTCCACATTGTTCTCCGCATTGTCATGCGTACACTCGGTATTCTTCGCCATATAGAGTTGCCGGCGGAGCTCACGTTGTGTCGAATAGGTCATGAATGGACTATAGCTCGGTGAGTCAAGCGTGATCACCCATCCCTCCTTGTTCTGCTCCTTCGCGGTCTGAGCAGCCGCTTCACGAGCGGTATCTGGCAGTCCGTCAAGTTGCGCCTCATCTGTGATATGCAGAGTAAATGCCTTATTCTCCTTCAGCAGGTTCTGGGAGAACTGCAACCCCAGCATCGATGCCTCCTCCGTCAACTGCCGCAACCGTTCCTTTCCTGCTGCATCCAGTAAGGCACCGCTGCGAACAAAGCCATCGTAACAGTTGTCAAGAAGCATTTTCTCCTCTGGTGTCAACTTACGATGATGGCGATGCACATACTTGATACGCTCGAACAGTCGTTCATTCAGTCGGATATCGTTGGCATGTTTGGTCAGGATGGGACTCATCTTCTGCGCCAAGGCATCCATCTCATCATTGGTCTCAGCAGAGAGCAAATTGAAGAATACTGTCGACACCCGCGACAGCAGATCATAGTATCCTTCACCATCCTTCTCATCATCAACACTGACTATGGTATTGTCGAAGGTCGGTTTCTCAGGATTATTAATGATTTTCTCTATCTGTTCGTCTTCACGGCGGATACCCTCAAGCATCGCCTCTTCATAGTCCTCCAGACGGATATGATCGAAGGGAGCCACTCCATGGGGGGTATCATAGGGCTGATAAAACGGATTCTTTCTTTCTATATTTTCGTTCATCATTTCACTACATTATTCGGCATGCAAAAATACAAAAAAAGACAGACCCAAACAAATCTGCCCCTGTTATTTTATAATATTTCACATCAACAACCGTTCCAGTTGTGGTATCTCTATCCTACCACGGTGTAACTCAAGTAGTCCCTCACCTTGCAACATGTTTAACGCACGCGACACATTTAGGCGACTGTCGTTCAATTCTTCGGCCAGACGCGTCATCAAAATATGGAACGACTTGGGCCCTGCCGGATAGACACAATGCTGTACAAAAAAACGGACAACACGCTCTCTGAGCGACTGTGGACACCGCCGCCACGGCAGACCTAAGAGTTTCTGTGTCTGTGTGGCATAGAGATTCATTAGGTTCAGGCGGAACACCAGGAATTCTTCCGCCAGTCGGACGACCTCTTCTTTATCGATGGTTATGAAGTTCGCATCCGTCAACGCTGTGAAATCATGCGTGTAACGCTGGAAATAGCCAAATATAGCCTCCTGCTGAAGAATATAAGGCGCCGACATCTGTTCTACAACCGAATATTGACGGTCTTCCGAGAAGGTCTCAATCTTGATAACACCGTTAATCAGGAAATACAACTGACTACAGCCATCACCTGTCATCTGCACCGGTTTCCCCGCCCCCACTTTCGTAAAACCGAGACGAGTATGTCCCGCGACAATCTCCAGATCATCGTGGCTCATTCCCTGGAACAGCGGGAACTGAAGCAGTTGGTCATATATCCTCATAGCTATTCCGCTATCTTATCACGCAGAGATGGTGAGAACCATACGGCGTTGCGCCCATGTTCGTCACTATAGATAAAATAGGCCATCAGTTCAGGATGGCGCTCCAGAATCTGTTGGGCACGCTCCAGACCCATAACCATGAATGAGGTGGCGTAGGCATCAGCAGTCGCACAGTTATTTGTCAGCACCGTAGCCGACAGAATATTATGCTGTACTGGATAACCCGTTTTCGGATCAATGGTATGAGCATATTTCTTGCCGCCCTTATAGTAGAAGTTACGATAGTTTCCACTGGTAGCCATCGCCTTATCGGTCACATTAAGAACTGTCTGCAACTCATTCCCGACATTTAGAGAATCATCGGTTGGTTTCGTCACTCCAATCTTCCATGGAAGACGTTTTTCGTTTAGACCGCTTGTCACGACCTCACCGCCAATCTCCACCATGAAGTTCTGTACACCACGTTTGCGCAACAGTCGGGCCACGACATCGCAGCCATAACCTTTCGCAATAGCAGAACAATCGAGCATCATCCTCGGATCACCTTTCCTAACCTTTCCGTTCTCCAGCGACAGTTTCCTATAACCCACAATCTCCATCAGACTGTCAACCTGCCCACGCGTAGGTTCGATACCATTCTTAAAACCAAACCCCCAGGCATTAACCAAAGGAGCGACCGTGATATCGAAGGCTCCGTCAGTCTCCTGTGACACTTTCATGGCCATCTGATAGACATCCATGAACATCTGATCGGGCACGACCTCCTCGTTCTGGTTGATGGCAGTGATTATTGACTGTTTGTTAAATGGCGACAACGACCGGTCAACCTTCATCAACTCTGCCTTGATGCTCCGACTGAGATCCGAGTCGCATTGGTAGGTAATATGATAAGATGTGCCGAAGATTAGGTCGGCATTCTTCTGATAAGGCATCGAGCGTTGCTGATGGATGACCAGGACTGTTCCGACGATGAGAAGCGCCAAGAATGGCAGCTGCCACATCAGTTTTTTCTTCTGTTTATCCTCCATAGTCGTCAACCGGCTTAGATATCGATAATCACATTAAAGGTACCTCCCAGACGCGTGTCACCATAAATGCCGAAACCAGGGACATACCATGTTTTTCCGATCTCACCGTCGGAATGGGCGATACGCCTCTTATACCTAACGCTCCAACCCAGATGAAGCGGACCGAACACCTTGGCGTCGACACCGATAACAGCCTCCAGCCAGTGGTAGTTACATGCCACATCATTCATTCCGTAGCCGGTCGGCCATTGCCATACAGGATCAGGGAATTCCGGGCAGGAGATATCAACCTTATACGAGGTAAAGGCATAGCGCAGGCCACCATATAGACGGTTGGGCCCATGTTTAAACTTCAGGAGATTCTTGTCCACACCTATCTTGAAATAAAGCGCCGACGTACTATAACACATACCCGTCACCTCATCATCATGACTGGCTTTTCCTAGTCCTGCCTCGACAATTGGGAACCACTCGTCGTGCAGATTGATTCGCAGAGCCCCCTCGTACTGTCCGTAGTCTGAGAGTGCCATCTGTCCGGCACCCACAAGATCGAACGACACGGAGAAACCACGGAACAAGGGGATGGAGTCTTTCTGCATTTTGAAAAACTTCATCTGTGCCTGAGCAGCTGGTACCGTCAAGAGCATCAGCAGACTAATCGCTAACCTTCGGATAGATATAGAAATGTGTGGTATTCTTGTCATAATCCACTGATGGATTTTTTATCACAATAGAATCAATGAAATGCTTTGTATGACGTACGTCCGTGAGTCGATGGAAGAAAGAGGCATTACAATCGACAGATTCGAAATGCGGGATATCGTCCTTTTTTACCCAAACGGTATCAAAGACGCTCATAGTCTTATTATAGACATTAAACACCAAGATATCCTCCGGATGAGAATAACTGACAGGAAGACTGAACGAGGCCTTACCTACATTTCTGTTAAGGATGATCGAGTCCGTGCCATCCTGACGGACAGTAGAGATTGTCAGCGTATCCATCAAGACCAGGGAGTCACCATCAGTATTGTAAAAACAATAGCGGGTGGTCACGGTATTATTCACCGGGCAATCGATAGATGAACAAGCTGCCAGCAGGATAGAGCAGAAGCAAAAGGTCAGTTTCCTCATATTGTCGTCTCTATCTGATAGTCGTTACGACCACTTGACGAGCGACTGATCAAATCACCCAAGAAGCCTGTCAGGAACAACTGGGTACCGATGATCATCATCGTCAGGGCTATATAGAAATAAGGAGAGTCTGTCACCAGACGCTGCGGAATATGATTGGCCAAGCACCACAGTTTGTCGGCACCAATCAAGAAGGCAGCCAGGAAACCGATAAAGAACATGATCGTTCCCAAGAAACCAAACACGTGCATCGGCTTCTTACCGAAGGTACTCAAGAACCAGAGAGTCAGCAGATCCAGATAACCGTTGACGAAGCGGTTCAGTCCCATGAACTTCGACGAACCGTATTTCCGAGCCTGGTGTTGCACCACCTTCTCGCCAATTTTGTTGAAACCCGCGTTCTTTGCCAGATAAGGAATATAACGGTGCATCTCACCATACACCTCGATATTCTTTACGACGGCCTGACGATAAGCCTTCAGACCACAATTGAAGTCATGCAGATTCTTGATACCACTAATCTTCCTGGCAGTCGCGTTAAAGAGCTTAGTGGGCAGGGTCTTCGAGATTGGGTCATAGCGCTTTTGCTTATAGCCACTCACCAGATCGTAGCCCTCTTCCTTGATCATACGGTAGAGTTCCGGAATCTCGTCGGGTGAGTCCTGCAAGTCAGCATCCATGGTGATCACCACATCCCCTTGTGCCTGTTCGAAACCACAATACAGAGCAGGGCTCTTACCATAGTTCCTGCGGAACTTGATGCCCCTCACATGCTCAGACGTCTTACTTAGGTCTGTAATCACCTGCCACGAGTCGTCTGTAGAGCCATCATTCACGAAGATCACCTCATACGTATACCCGTTCGCGTTCATCACACAATCAATCCATGCATACAACTCAGGCAGCGACTCCGCCTCATTATAAAGAGGTATAACAACTGATATATCCATTCTTCTATTTCTTTATAGGCTATTTCGGGGCCACATTCCGCTGCATCACCAGACTGATGGGAATACCGAAGATAAAACCCAGAATAATATTTATCGTCAAAAAATTCAGTGCATGATCTATCGGCCGGACAGCAGCCATCTGAGAAAGACTCTCGTCAATCATCTGCGTCATACCATACTGTTGTACTAACAAACGTCCTTCATCCGACGACAGCATCTTCGAAAGAGAACTTAGCACAAAGCCGTGGTCCATATAGGCGAAATACAAGAACTGCAATACCGCCAGAAGCACCGCTCCGTAGAAGAATACGAAGATGGTGTAGGCATAGCTCCGACGGAAGGAGATAATGCCCTCCCTACCCTCATCGCGGAACTTACGGAGACGACCGGCTACAAAGAAAGGTGTCATCACAGCCAATACGATGGCAACCATCGCCAACAACTGGTTGGTGAGACCATATATATAACTGGCAAAACTGGCAGCCCACAAGAGGAACAGAAAGAACCCATCCTGTCTGGCGTATGCCTTCAATTGCTTATATTCCAGTGGTGTCATTTTAACATATAAACGTTCAAGATGCAAAATTAAGCATTTTCCCACATATAACGAGTTCGCAGCCTCAAAAAATCGTTAAATTGATACATTTTCTTATTTCCGAATTCTTATTTCTGAATTTTAATATGTACCTTTGCAGCCGCAAAACGGGCAGTCCTGTACGGCCAGCTCCCTTTGAATCCCCCAGGGTGGGAACGCAGCAAGGGTATTAGGTTGTAGCGGCGCGATGCAGGTAGCTGCCCACCCGCCTCTTTAGCTCAGTTGGCCAGAGCACGTGATTTGTAATCTCGGGGTCGTTGGTTCGAATCCGACAAGAGGCTCAAAACAGCAAAGGATTGGCT
>Ga0265298_10000627_pt1 | contig 51642 bp, 36 predicted proteins | sample AusTroGonzalo_MG_3_FD_193486 | JGI IMG/M metagenome (GOLD analysis project Ga0265298, IMG submission 193486) | Bovine rumen microbial communities from tropical cattle in Woodstock, Queensland, Australia - Gonzalo_01 | ecosystem: Host-associated > Mammals > Digestive system > Stomach > Rumen ...
TCAATTGGCTTTCGCCTTTCCTTGAGCCTCTTGTCGGATTCGAACCAACTACCCCGCGATTACAAATCACGTGCTCTGGCCAACTGAGCTAAAGAGGCTTTTCTAAGCAGCCGTTCTCTGTTTCAGATTTACGACCTGTCGGAAAACGGCTGCAAAGTTACGACTTATTTTTGAATTACCAAAACTTTTCCAAGTTTTTTTTATCTATTTCTCAATTTTTCCTTGAATTTCTGCAGTTGAGCCCTCATTGAGTCGACACAAAGGTCAATACTTTCCTCAAAAGTGTCACTTGTCTTCTCTACGAAAAGAGTGCTTCCAGGTACTATCACAGACAGGCTTGCTTCCTTATTCTGTGCAGTGGCGGGCTTCACAACTTTCAATTGCACCTCTACTTTCTGTATATCTTCAAAAGATTTTTCCAACTTAGCGATCTTCTTGTCGATGAACGCCTGTAGCTTCTCGGTAGCGTCGAAATGAATCGACTTAATCTTAATCTCCATAGTTACCTCCTATTTTAAAATAGTTATTAATAAAGGTTCAGGCTCTTGGGTGAGCCTCTTTATAAACTCGCTTTAACTGCTCGAACGTGGTATGGGTATAGATTTCAGTCGTACTGACGCTCTCATGACCCAGCAGGTTCTTGATGCTCTCAAGCCCTGCACCATTGTTGAGCATAGCCGTTGCAAAGGAGTGACGTAAGACGTGGGGCGAACGTTTCTTGAGCGAAGTAGCCATCGACAGGTATTTGTGAACCGTGGCATAAACCTGACTCCCTGTCATCCGCTTCCCCTTGTTGTCCAGAAACACAGCACCGTTATTATTATCGAACTGCGAGTCGCGAAGTGTCATATACTGACGGAGCGCGTCGGCCAGTTCCCTTCCGAAAGGAATGATACGCTGCTTATTCCTCTTTCCCGTCACCTTTAGCTGTCCTGCATCGAAATCAACATCATCGTCGTTCAGTCCTGTAAGCTCCGACCGTCTGAGGCCTGCTTCATATAATAATACTAATATGGTACGCGCACGTACATTATTAAAATCATTATTCCATTCAAACTGATCCAACAGCCTGTCCATTTCTCCTTCGCGCAGGAACTGCGGCAGTGGCTTCGACTTCTTCGGTCCGGTCACGGCATGCGCCGGATCCTTCTCAACCAGTCCTCGCTTTAGGGAAAAGCGATAAAAGGAACGCAATGCGCTCAACTTCTTATTGATTGTTGATGCAGAGTTTCCTTTATCCATCAGACCCTCCATCCAGTCACGGATCAGGTCGGCATCCACCGCCTGCAGAGAGAGCCCGCTATCCCTTAAGCTGATATACGATTCGAATTCCCGTAGGCTTTCCTCGTATGTCTGCACTGTCTGCGGAGATGCACTCCGCTCGTAGCGCAGGTAGTTCAGAAACTGGTCAATCATCATAAATCGTCACCAATACCTTTTCGGCTACGAATTTACGGAAATTTCCCGAAACTACCAAATTTTTTAGGGAATTTTTATTCCTCGTTTGTGCGAAGCTGCTGTACGTAAACGGCATGCTCCATCTTCAGGCGCTTCAGAACAGAAGGCTTGTCAAACTGCTGACGACGACGCAGCTCTTTAACAACACCTGTCTTCTCGAACTTTCTCTTGAACTTTTTGAGGGCCTTCTCGATGTTCTCGCCTTCTTTTACTGGTACAATAATCATTTGCTTTTGTTTTTAAAATTTTATGTTAAACTTACCGCCTCGGGCCATAGGGCCACGAAAAGCGGGTGCAAAGTTACTGCTTTTTTAGATAACTTACAAGTTTTTAGCCACTTTTCTTTCATTTTCAGTCCTTTTTTCCTTCCATTTTCCCCAAAAAGGGGCTAAAAAGAAAGGTTGGAACAATACAGGACTTTGCTCCGACTAAAATGCCACTTTACTCCGACTAAAGTCAGACTTTACTCGGAGGCAGACTTCGCTCAGCATTTTTCCACAGACGACTATATCGCCGCACAGGCTTCGCGAAGCCATTCCACATCTTCCGCGTCAAGATGTGGCGAAAGCGTATCGAAGACACGTTGGTGATAGGTATTGAGCCATTCAATCTCCTCTTGCAAAAGCATTTCCTTAATGACAGGAGACTTATCGATGGGACAAAGCGTCAACGACTCGAACTGAAGGAACTTACCAAACTCTGTCTCCTTATAGGGCGTGATGAGAAGCGTATTCTCTATGCGTACGCCAAATCTTCCAGCAAGATAGATGCCAGGTTCATCAGTCACAGTCATCCCTTCTACAAAAGGAGCGGCTTTATATTCCATACGGATCTGGTGGGGACCTTCATGCACATTCAGATAGGTTCCAACCCCGTGGCCTGTGCCATGAAGATAATTCAGGCCTTCGCGCCACATCGCCTCACGAGCCAGGATATCTATCTGCGTACCGCTCGTTCCAGAAGGAAACTTACAGAGTTCCACCTGTATATGACCTTTCAGCACTAAGGTATAGATTTTCCTCTGTTCTTCCGTCAAAGGACCAAGGGCAATGGTTCGAGTGATATCTGTCGTTCCGTCAAGATACTGGGCACCACTATCGAGCAGCAGAAAGCCTTCAGGTTTCAAAGCCATATCCGTTTCAGGCGTGGCCTCATAGTGCACAATAGCGCCATGAATCTGATAACCTGCGATGGTATCAAAAGAGATATCGCGATAGAGCGGCTGCTCAGCCCTGAGCGATGTAAGCTTTTCATCTACAGACATTTCCGATTGTCCGCCAGATTCAACGGCAGGTTTCAGCCAACGAAGGAATTTCACCATTGCGATGCCGTCTTTCAGCATCGCTGACTTAAACCCCGCTATTTCTATGGGGTTCTTAATGGTCTTCATCCGTTTGACGGGCGATTCTTCCTCAACGATCTCGCGAGTAACGGCATTATAGAGCGTATAGTTCACCTCGTCAGGATCGAGCAGGATATTATACTCGAAGTAGTCTTTCAATCCCTTCTTCACATCTTCATAGGGTGCTACATCCACCCCCTCTGCTTTCAGATAAGCCATCACATCCGGTGACAGTTTCACCTTATTTATATATAGAGTGACGTGCTTCGATGAAATCAGCAGATAACTGACAAACACAGGATTACAATGCACATCAGCCCCCCTTAGGTTCAGAGTCCAGGCGATATCGTCGAGAGCCGACATCAACATACCATCAGCATGCTGTCTGCGCAAAGCCTGACGAATACGGGCTATCTTTTCATGAGCAGCCTCTCCAGCATACGTCAACGGATAGATTTCTACAGGGTTTTCAGGTATCGGGGGACGATTCTTCCAAATAACAGCCAGCGGATCCATATTTGTTCTGAGCGTTATACCGCCTTGTCTGCGCAAATCAGCAATCAGCATCTTCACCGCACTAGCAGAGTTAACCATTCCGTCGACTCCTACTTCAGCACCAGCGCCACACTCCTGCCCGATCCACTCCGCAATCGTAGGCGTTCCTTCTATCTTGAGTTTCATCAACAGGATCTCCGTACCCTTCAGTTGTTCTTCTGCTGCAAGAAAGTAGCGGGAATCAGTCCACAGCGCAGCAGATTTCATGGTCACGACAAGAGTACCAGCAGAGCCATTAAAGCCACTGACATACTCCCTGCCCTTCCAATGATCGGGCACATATTCGCCCTGATGAGGGTCAGTACTTGGAAAGATAAAGGCCGAAAGATGTTCACGTTGCATCACCTCTCGAAGAGCGGCTATTCGCTGGTTTATATCCATTTTTTATTCATTTTGTAATTTCGACTTTACAAAGGTACAAAGAAATAGTTAGAGATTCAACTGATTAACGAAGATTAATAGTAAAAAGAGACCGAATATGGTGTTTTTTTTGTAACTTTGCAGCACTTTTTTGAGTATTCATTCAAATTATAATTATACAATTATGGCATTCTTAACAAACGAGAAACTGGTTATCGTCGGTGCAGGCGGTATGATCGGTTCAAACATGGTGCAGAGCGTGCTGATGCTCGGCCTTACTCCAAACATTTGTTTGTATGATATCTATGAGCCAGGTGTTCATGGTGTTTACGATGAGATGTGTCACTGCGCTTTCCCTGGTGCAAACATCTCTTATACTGTTGATCCTAAAGAGGCTTTCACTGGTGCTAAGTACATCATCTCTTCAGGTGGTGCCCCACGTAAGGAGGGTATGACCCGTGAGGACCTGCTGAAGGGCAACTGCCAGATCGCAGCCGACTTCGGTGAAAACATCAAGAAGTACTGTCCTGACGTGAAGCACGTGGTTGTTATCTTCAACCCCGCTGACGTAACAGCCCTGACAGCTCTGATCCACTCAGGTTTGAAGCCCAACCAGCTGACCTCTCTGGCAGCTCTCGACTCTACCCGTCTGCAGCAGCAGCTGGCTCAGGAGTTCGGTGTACAGCAGGACAAGGTTACTAACGCTTACACTTACGGTGGTCACGGTGAGCAGATGGCAGTATTCGCCAGCAAGGCTCTCATCGATGGCAAGCCTCTCTCAGAGCTCTCACTCTCTGCAGAGCGTTGGGAAGAGATCAAGCACATGACTACACAGGGTGGTAGCAACATCATCAAGCTCCGTGGCCGTTCTTCATTCCAGAGCCCCGCTTATCAGGCTGTTAAGATGATCGAGGGTGCTATGGGCGGTGAGCCCTTCAAGTGGCCTGCTGGTTGCTATGTCAACGCTTACGGCTTCAAGAACGTGATGATGGCTATGCCTACCGTTATCGACAAAGATGGTGTTCACTTTACTCAGCCCGAGGGTACTGCAGAAGAGATGGCAGCACTTCAGGCTTCTTACGAGCACCTGCAGAAGATGCGCGACGAGATTATCTCTCTCGGTATCATCCCCGCTGTTGAGGACTGGGGTAAGGACAACGCAAACCTCTAATTTATTTTTCATAGAAAGGGCAGTATGGCTCGCCATACTGCCTTTTTTTTGTGTTTTCATGGATATCAAACAACTCTTTCTTTATTACTATAGGCCACTATGTCTGTACGCACTACACTATGTCAATGATACTGACGTGGTGGAAGACTTAGTGCAGGAATGCTTTATAAGACTTATAGAGAAGGAGCCTGTAGCTAACGAGAAAGCATGGCTATATGCAACCGTTAGGAATAGCTGCATAGACCACCTCCGTCGAAAATCCCCACTAACCACCGACATCCAACCCACCGACCTTGAAGGAGTCATCAGTGACGAAGAAGCCGCCGAGCGAAGTTTGCACGAAGCAGAACTCTGGACTGCCATAGACTCACTGCCAGAGCGATGCAGAGAAATCTTCCTGATGGCGAAACAAGACGGGATGAAGTACCATGAAATAGCAGAAGAACTTCATATCAGCGAAAAGACCGTAGAGCATCAGGTCAGCAAGGCTTTACGGTTTCTGCGTAAGAAGTCTGGCGACTATTTCTACCTCCTTAACCTTGTTTAACACTATCAGAATGGGGGGAAGCTTTGTTTCCTGCGTCATAGCAGAAAAAGCAAGAACCCAAATGAAAGAAATTAAAATCACTACTGGGACCAGTACGGTCTTGACTCCGCTTCTCATCATGATTACCATGATGCTCATGCTAAGTATTACCACACAAGCTCAGACAGAACAAAAGCCACGACGCTGGCATTTCGAAATAGACCTGCGCTATCAACAAGAGTTGTACCGTCATGATTGGGCGAAAGGGCGCATAGCAGACCTCGAATTTGTCGACGAGCAGCTTATATACAAAGGTATGAAAGACTACGAAGACACTTATAACGAGTCAAGACTCGACAATTTCGAATACGGCGGCAATACACTAATGCTTTATGAACTTTATGATTTGAACCGCCACATGAGCATCGGTGCAGGACTCGGCATCGGCCGTTCATTCACACAAGAGATGTGGCAGTTTCCCCTCTTCGCCACCCTGCACTATAAACCTTGGAATTCAAAACCCCACACCTATCTGTATTCCGAACTTGGCTGGACATTTACTAATGCCGAAAACACTTCAGGCAAAGGTGTCGACGGACTAATGTTTAACCTTGGTGTAGGCAAAAGCTTCAACCTCGGCAGCAAGAAACGGCTTGACCTGAAGATAGGCTACCACTTACAACAACTGAAATACAAATGGCACTTCAATAGTTTCGATTTCACCTACATAGACAGTGACAAAATCATCACAATCGACGAACAGAACGATAAAATGAAACACACCCTACACCATCTCCAGCTAAGTGCAGGTCTAGTATTCTAACACAGACACAATATGAGACAATTAATAATCACACTATTGTTCCTTCTGTCACTAACAGCAGGAGCACAGACAGCAACTTCCACCATCCGTCAGCAGATGGATCGACTACATGAAACCACAGGCGTAAACTTCGTCTACGACGCAAGCCTCAACGTGGGTCAGAACTACAATGGCCCAGAACTGAAAGGGCTCTCACTTTCAAAAGCCCTAAAAACTCTTCTCGAGGGCTCAGGTATCAGTTTCCAACTGAGCGGCAAGTACGTGATGCTATTCAAGGAGACAGCTCATAAATCGACCAGACGTTTCACTCTGAGCGGACATATAAGAGACTCCATCGGCGAGACACTCATCAATGCCACCATTTACGACTTGACTACCCGACAGGGCACAATGAGCAACGAGTATGGCTTCTTCTCACTCACCTTGCCAGAAGGCGAACATCTGCTTCGCATCTCCTATGTCGGTTTTACGGAACAAACCATTAAGCTCAAGCTCACCCATCATCAGACTCTCGAAATCAAGCTTGACAGCAATACCAAACTAGGCGAGGTCGTCGTTACAGGTGACTTGAACTCACCAGTCATCGGCACCCAAATGGGAAAGCGCTCTCTGTCGCAGACAGACATCAAGACTGAGTTCGCTCTATTCTCTTCGCCCGACGTGGTGAAAACACTCCAGCGCATCAGTGGCGTACAGGAAGGCGTTGAGTTAGCATCTGGTCTCTACGTTCATGGTGGTAATAACGATGAGAATCTTATTCTGCTCGATGGTTCTCCACTCTACCAGATTAATCACTCCATGGGACTTTTCTCCTCGTTTAACACCGATATGGTGAAAAACGTCGATTTCTACAAGAGTGGTTTTCCTGCCCGCTATGGTGGACGATTGTCGAGTGTGGTCGACGTGCGTACCAACGACGGTAACATGCAGGAATGGCATGGTTCCTATCGCATCGGTCTTCTTGACGGAGGAGTACAGTTCGACGGTCCCATCCAGAAAGGCAAGACCTCACTGAACATCGGTCTTCGCCGTTCATGGCTCGACCTGCTGTCGGAGCCCGCCTTCTTTCTACAAAGAAGAATATCGAAAGAAGAGAAAATCGGTCTTAACTACAACTTCCACGACCTGAATGCCAAGTTGACGCACATTCTGAACGACCAGTCGCGTTTGAGTCTGAGTCTCTATTCCGGACGCGACGCCCTCAGCACCAAGTACGAGTCTGACTGGGATATGTCCAACGGTGGTACTGATATAGAACAGACAAAGAACCGCCTGAGATGGGGCAACCTGAACGCTGCCTTGAACTGGAATTACCAACCTTCACCAAAACTGATGACCAACCTGACAGCCATCTACACCCACAACCGGGCTAACATCCACCGTCGCGATGACTATCGTTACGCATCCAATAGCAACATACCCATAGAGATAACTCACCATGAGAACGAGACCCGCTCTACCATCGACGATATCGGATATAGAGCAGAGGCAGACTTCCGTCCTTCACCCCGTCATCACATTCGTTTCGGCAATAACTACACACTCCATCTTTTCCGTCCGCAGACCAAAAACCTGCTAAACTATAACGGCGTACAGGAAGAGAGTGACACCATCAGCAAGAGTAGCAGCAATCATCATACCTCTCACGAACTGAATTTATATGTCGAAGACCAGATTTCCCTCAGCAAGCGCTGGAGCCTCAACGGCGGTGTAAACCTATCGTTCTTCACCACTCAGGGTAAGACCTTCTCCTACATCGACCCGCGTCTGGCAGTAAAATACCAGATAACCTCTTATCTGTCGGCCAAGGCCAGCTACACCATGATGACCCAGTATATTCACAAGATAACCAACTCTTTCTTAGAGATGCCTACCGACTACTGGGTACCCACCACGGCCAGCCTGCAGCCCATGCGTTCCCACCAATGGGCTGCAGGATTCTATGCCCAATTTGGCAAACAGTGGACTGCCTCTATTGAAGGCTACTACAAAGCAACAAAGCACCTGCTCCAATACTCTAGCTGGTCAGGACTGCAACCTCCTGCGACCTCATGGGAGAACGAGGTCATCGACGGCAAAGGTGTGTTCTATGGCATCGAGGCAGATGTAAGCTATCATACGCAGAAGATTCAGCTCGACGCAGCCTATACCCTTTCATGGAACAAACGGAAGTTTGACAAGTTCTATGATGACTGGTATTACGACAAGTTTGACAACCGTCACAAACTGAACCTGACAGGACGTTTAAAACTCAGCAAGAAGACGGAGATGTTTGCTGCATGGACTCTACATAGCGGCAATAAGATGACGCTGCCGACTCAATACGTCGAATTTCCATCGCTGCCCGCCATCGAGCCTGCTGACATGAATACCTTCTTCTTTGGCAATGGCAATATCATACAACGCGGATTTATCTATGAGCGGCCCAATAACACAACGCTGCCTGCCTATCACCGACTCGACCTCGGCTTCAACTTCTATCACACGACAAAGCACGGTCACCAACGCATCTGGAACCTGTCGCTTTACAATGCTTACTGTCACATCAACACCATGTGGACAGAAGCAAAAATCAAAGACGACGGCACTATCCGTATCAAGTCGAAAGGCTTCGTACCCATCGTACCATCATTCAGTTACACCATCAAATTCTAAGAGATCATGAAGAAAAAGCATCTGTCAACATACGTTGTAGCCATATTTACCATTTTGTCGTTCTATGCTTGCAAAGACGAATTCGACATCACCAATCTCAACGAGCCACAGAAACTCAACGTCAGCTGTTATCCCTCCACAGCCGACACCACATGGATAAGAGTAGGGCGCACCATTCCCGTCGGCAAGCATTCGCATGCAGACGAGGACCTTACCATCGGAAATGCCCATATTATATATAAGGTAAACGACCAGCAGCGTGAAGTCGCCCAGCGGGCTCCTGGACTGTACTATACCTGCGGCCCTCAGAAGGTGGGCGACATCATAACACTCGAAGTGACAGCCGAGGGCTTTGAAGGTGTTAAGTCGGAGGCTATCGTCCCAAATGTCATACCTATCAGAATCGACGGACTAAAAAGGGTTAGTGTATATAGCCATAGTCAAGCCCGTTTCGAAACCTACGACCAACTGACGGCCACCTTTAGCGACCCACAAGAGACCACAGACTATTACGCTGTCAGGGTCAGAGCCATCAACTATAAGGGCTACGCCTACGGACAAGCCAATCCTGTCTACGACGAGAACGGTGAGATAGACTACTATCAGACCCGTTGGTCACTTGGTAATGGAAGAGGCGCCTATGCCAACTACCTGAGCCATCAGGAGAAGTATCCAGAAGCAGAATGGCACATGGAGCTACAGGATTCCGCCTACAGCTACCCCATCATTAACAACGAAGACGAGCCATTGCTAAATCCAATAAGCGAGATGGACGAGAACTTCGGATTTGACAGCGACTTTTTCAGGGAGTTCTACATCTTCAGCGATGCTTCCATCAACGGTCAGACATACACGCTACACTTGAATGTTGCGACCAACGCCACCGTGTCTCACTATGAGTTCCTCATGCGCTATCAAGTGCAGCTTTACCACATCACGCCAGAACTCTACCGCTACGTAAAAGCCCTTAACGACGTAGAGAACAACGAACTGGCGCAGAGCGGCTTCTCCCTGCTAACGCCCACCCCATCCAACATCCTTAACGGTGTTGGCATCATGGGCGGATACAATGTTACAGAAACAGAATGGATCACCAAGACATATTATTAAACCTATGAAAGAGATAAAGGACAAATCACTCAAATTCGTGCTCCGTCACTATCAGACGGGGAAATTCGACACCAGACAGGCAATCCGCAAAGTCTCACCAGCAAAGGTCATCCCACTCTGGCGCAAGGTGACCGTAGCCGCCTCATTCACACTTCTGCTGCTCGCTGGAGCCTATGCTGCCTACACTACAGGGCTGCTTCCACACCCTGCCGAGAGCGTAAAAGTCGTACAACCTTCGACCACCACGACTCCACAGCCTCGACATTTCCACTTCGACAACACGCCCCTGCCTGAAGTTCTTAAGGTGCTGGGCAAGCATTACCACGTCAAGCTGACAGCCGACAACACCAGCAAACATCTGACGGCCGATTTCGACTCTGACAATCTTGAACAGACCATTGAGATGATAGAGCATGTTTTAGACGTAAAAATAACGATTACTCGAAAATAATGCTTAACTTTGCAACCAGTTATGGCATTAATTAAGAGTTATCGCGGTCTGACCCCCAAATGGGGCAAGGACTGCTATTTCAGCGAGAACGCCACGATTGTGGGCGATGTAACGATGGGTGACGAGTGTTCTGTTTGGTTCAACGCCGTCGTCAGAGGCGACGTGGCTCCAATTACGATTGGCAACTGCACAAACATACAGGACGGGAGTTGTGTTCACGTGACCCATGAGACAGGTCCCACACACATCGGCAACTACGTCACTATCGGGCATAACGTCACCGTTCATGCCTGCACCATCCACGACAACGCACTCATCGGTATGGGCTCTACTCTGCTCGACGGATGCGAGATTGGCGAAGGCAGCATTGTGGCCGCAGGGGCTCTGGTGCTCCAGAATACGAAGATTCCCGCTGGTGAAATCTGGGGAGGCGTGCCAGCCAAGTACATCAAACCCGTGCGCCCAGGACAGACCGACAACGCCAAGCATTACGTGGAATATTCTAAATATTATTTGAACGAAGAGTAGCTACCACATATTCACTCTGGGTACCAATGCGGAACCTGCCACCCCAGATGCCTATGCCCGAAGAGACATAGAACTGAGTCTGGCCGCGCTGATGGCTCCCCCAAGAGCATTCGTATACGTGATCTGTAATCCTGGATATAGGCCATACCTGTCCGCGATGGGTATGACCACTGAGTTGAAAGTCTACACCAGCTTCTTCACTGAGATTGAGATTGTAAGGCTGATGATCGAGCACTATGGTATATTTGCTTCGATCGGGAACGAGCCTCTTAACAGATTTGCGATGCATGTTAGTACGGTCGTCACGCCCTACGATGACGATACTACTGTCGATAACAGCGGCCTCATCGATCAGCAGATGGATACCCGCATCTTTATAGAACTGCTTGGCTTCAGAATGTCCTGCATAGAACTCATGGTTACCCAAACAGGCATAGACTGGTGCCTCCAGTCTCAGAAACTCCTCGTACATCCGTTCTTCTTTCAAAGGGCGCATGCTGCCATCAATAATGTCGCCTGCAATTAGGATAAAGTCAGGATGCTCGCTATTGATCATATCCACCCAACGAGCCAGCTCTTTTCGCGTGTTATGGTAGCCAACATGGAAGTCGGAGGCCATGACGACCTTATACTCACGAGGCAGAGGCTTTGACGATTTCAGCTCTAAAGCCACGCGCACCTTATTATTATAATGAAGATTACCATACAAAAAGACGCCAAACAACAGGACGAAGATGGCGAGTGAGGCACGACCGTTATGAAACAAGAAGGCTCTCGGAACTAGGTGGAATAGCCGGCCAAGGTCGAGCACCAGGAAAAGCATTACCAGATAGAGCAACACGAAGATAGACGACGTACCAATATCATAGGCCGCCCGAGCCATAGGCAACGGACAGGTATCAAACTTACGCGCGAAGTTCATAAACAGCATTGCAAAGCAGAACACACCAGCAGCAATGAGCAGCGATTTCCAGAGAGCAGCAAAAGGGAGCACCATCCATACATGCCAAGCCACATAAACCAAAGCTACGACAGGCAGCACCATAAAGATTATCATCCACATATATTTCATCAGTTAAGTATGTCACACCTATTTGAAAGCGATACGGGCACAAAGATACGAATTAATTTTGTAAATAAGAAAAATATCAGTATCTTTGCATTCGATTAACAACCAATAGACTTTAATATCTTTGTTACATAGGATAAAAATGAGGAAAAAAGATTTGCTTTTAGGACTGGTGATACTTCTGACCAGCGTCTGCTACGGACAAAAACAAGAGATACATATACTCGCCACCAACGACATGCATGCCAACATAGACGCCTTTCCCCAACTGGCGGGCATCGCTGACAGTCTTCGAGCACTCTACCCATCATTACTAATTCTCTCGGCTGGCGACAACAGAACAGGCAACCCCATCAACGATGCGTATGAAATTTCTTCATACCCCATCGTGGCCTTGATGAATCAGGTGGGTTTCAATGCCACGACACTTGGCAATCACGACTTCGATGTTCACTCGTTAGCGCCACTTATGGGTTATTCCAACTTCAGTTATATCTGTGCCAATATCTCTTCACCCGACGAGGCCGGACTGCACATCGTACCTACCCAGATCTTCGACGTAGACGGCATGAAGGTTGGCATTATCGGCTTGGTGCAGGTAAACAGTCAAGGACACCCCGATACGCATCCCGATAATGTGGAAGGTATCAAGTTCTCACTTCCTACAGAGGTCATTACCCAGTATGAAGACTTCAGCCACCAGTGCGATGCTACGATACTCCTATCGCACATCGGCTATGCCGAAGACGTCAAGATGGCTAATCTATATCCATGGATTGATTTGATTATCGGAGGTCACACCCATACTCAACTCTCTGCCGATGAGCCTTTACACAATGGCGTACTAATCACCCAGAACAAGAACAAACTATCGATGGCTACTCATATCACCTTAACCATCAATAACGGACGTGTAACAGACAAAAAGGCAGAATATATCCCCGTAAAATGTTCAACACAGAAGAATCTGTTAGTAGACGCTATGATACAGTACTTTAACAAGAATCCCTATTATGAGCAGGTTATAGCAAAGGCCGACAGATCCTTCAAGGAAAGAGACGAACTGACCTTCATGATGTGTGATGCCTTTATCGAAGAAACCAAGGGAGAAATCTGCATTGTGAACAATGGCGGTGTACGCATTGACTCCCTGCCTGCTGGCGATATCACCATGCGAGATGTCTTGTCGATGGATCCTTTTAACAACGAAGCAGTCGAGATGCATCTGACAGGAGAAGAAATCACAAGACTGCTTAACACATACGGTCGCGGTTCTCTGTATCATCTGCCACGCGTTGGAGGTGTTGTCTGCAAAGCCTCTATCGACAAGAAAGACAAGAAGAAAGACAGGCTGAAGCACATCAAGGTTATGACACTCGACGGCAAAAAATTAGACTTAAACAGAACATACAAGGTAATCACAAACAGTTATGTGGCCAGCATATGCCAGCCATTACTTAACTGCTCGTATAATTCACTTAACGTACATACATCCGACTTGTTAATCGGTTATATGAGGAAGCACGGAACGATACACCCCAGTGGCGTGAATCACCTGATAGTTACAGAGGACTAACACTACTTAGTACCTTTCCTGTCGCACCGGCCTGTCCCTTGACGAATTGTCCGGCTTTATTGCCTTGTTCCTTCAAATAAGAAGCATCAGAAGTCAATCGATTCATCTGCTGCTCAAACTGCGCATAGTCGCAAATTTCAAAGCCACCACTTGTCTTCAAGCCCTGTGCTTCCTGGAACTTCTGGTTGTTTGGACCAAAGAACACGGGTATATCCCAAACGGCTGCCTCCAGCAGATTGTGTATGCCTACACCAAAGCCTCCTCCGACATAAGCCACATCACCATAATGGTAAATGCTTGACAGCAGACCAAAACAATTGATAATCAGAACCTCAGCATCACGCACATTCTCTTCTGTGGCTTCTGTATAACGGATCACACGACGACCTTCAAGCAGTTTCTCTATCTGCTGCAAATGCTCCTCGCCAATCACATGAGGAGCAATAATCAATTTCCAGTCATTATATCCATTGCGTTCGGCTTTGTCGCCTAGCTTGTCTAGGAAGTACTTAATAAATATCTCCTCATCAGGCAGCCAACTGCTCCCTGCCACAAAAACTTTAGAAGAGTTTTTACTCTTCACTCCTATAAACGCCTCAACTACTGGCAACTGCTTGGCAGCCTCCTTAATCTGAAGGACACGATCGAAGCGGGTATCGCCTACCACCGTAACATCAGTAATGCCTATCTTTGCCAACAATTCCTTGCTGACTTCATTCTGAACATAGAAATGCGTAAAGCACTTCAGCACACGAGAATACTGGCGACCATACCACTTAAAGAACACCTGGTCGGGACGGAAAATGCTCGACACGCTATAGACAGGTACATGTCTGTGCTTCAGAATATGAAGGTAGTTATACCAGAATTCGTACTTGATGAAGAATGCCATGACTGGACGAATGGTACGCAGGAAACGACGAGCATTTGTAATCGTGTCGAGTGGCAGATAAGTGATAATGTCTGCTCCTTCATAGTTCTTACGCACCTCATAGCCTGATGGCGAGAAGAAGGTCAGCAATATCTTATACTCAGGATGCTCCCTACGCAACTGCTCCATCAGAGGACGTCCCTGTTCAAATTCTCCCAGCGACGCGGCATGGAACCATACATAATTCGCATTGGGGTCAACCTGTTCTCTCAGAATACGAAAGGCATCACGCTCTCCGCGCCACATCTTACGAACCTTCTCATTGAAACGGCTGTAGACGGCAACTCCCAAGAGATATAGATAAATGACGATATTATACATTATCCAAGTACTTCTATAGCACGACGCATTCTTGCAATAGTCTCTTCCTTACCAAGGAAGGCCGAGATGTCAAACATGCCGGGTCCCTTACCCTCACCAACGAGTGTCAGTCGCCAGGCATTCATCACATTTCCAAGTTTGTACTCTTTCTGCTCTACCCAAGCATGAACAATCTGCTCCTGATTCTCCAAAGAGAAATCATCAATTCCTTCGAGAACGCCGATAAGCTCTGTCATCACCTGTGCTGAGTCTTCCTTCCAGCGTTTCTTAGCAGTCTTCTCATCATACTCAGTAGGAGCAACGAAAAAGAACGAGCAGAGAGGCCAGAGTTCTTTGACAAATGAAACACGATCCTTCATCATCGATGTGACCTGAAGGATACGCTCTGAGGTCTCATTGGGACAATGCTCCTTAACGATTGGCTCGAAAAGCGCTGCAATTTCCTCGTTCGATTTCTTGAGGATATACTCATGGTTAAACCAGACAGCCTTCTCGAAAGCAAACTTAGCACCAGCCTTAGAACACTTACTGATATCGAAAAGCGGGACAAGCTCGTCGAGGGAGAATATCTCTTGTTCAGTTCCAGGATTCCAACCTAACAAAGCAAGGAAGTTGATGACTGCCTCAGGGAAATAACCATCCTCACGATAACCACGAGAAGTCTCGCCGCTTTTCGGATCCTTCCACAACAAAGGGAATACGGGGAAGCCAAGACGATCGCCGTCACGCTTCGAGAGTTTCCCCTTACCATCGGGCTTCAAAAGCAAAGGGAGATGAGCAAACTGTGGCATCGTATCCTCCCAGCCAAAAGCCTTATAAAGCAGCACATGCAGGGGTGCACTCGGCAACCACTCCTCACCGCGGATGACATGTGAGATTTCCATCAGATGGTCGTCAACGATATTGGCCAAATGGTAAGTGGGCAACTGGTCTGCACTCTTATAGAGCACTTTATCGTCGAGAATATCTGTTTTTACTCGCACTTCACCACGTATAAGGTCATTCACCAAGACTTCCTGTCCAGCATCAATTTTAAAGCGAACCACATACTGCTTGCCATCAGCAATCAGCTGTTCAACCTCTTCTTTAGACAGCGTCAGCGAATTACGCATCTGACCACGGGTATGACAGTCATACTGGAAATTCTGAATCTCAGCACGTTTGGCCTCCAATTCCTCTGGGGTATCAAATGCAATATAAGCCTTGTCAGCATCCAATAACTGCTGAACATATTTCTTATAGATATCACGGCGCTCACTCTGGCGGTACGGACCCTTATCACCTCCGAACGACACGCCTTCGTCAAACTTGATTCCTAACCACTTGAACGACTCGATGATATATTCCTCGGCACCAGGCACGAAACGATTTGAATCCGTATCCTCAATACGGAACACCAGATCACCACCATGCTGCTTGGCAAACAGATAATTATACAAGGCGGTACGCACACCACCGATATGCAAAGCTCCCGTAGGACTTGGCGCAAAACGCACTCTTACTCTTCTTTCTGACATACTTTTTCTTAAATTTGCCTGCAAAGGTACGAAATTTAATTTTATTTTTGTATTTTTGCAACCATAAATACATATAAATACGTAGAAATGAGTAGTTTTAACCTCAAAAACGACACTAGTTGGCGTGATTTTCTCATCCGTACAGGACTAATAATAGTTACTGTAGCCATCATTGTATGGCTGATGCCTCGTAGCACTCATAATACATTCAGGATTGAAAAAGGAAAGCCCTGGACCTACGCAGATTTGAAAGCCCCCTTCGATTTCCCAATCTACAAAAGTGACGAAGCTGTAAAAGCAGAGCGCGATAGTCTGATGAAGCAATACGAGCCCTACTACACCTTCAATAGTGAAATCGTTGGCAAGCAACTGCGTGAGTTTGCCAAAGATTATAGTGACGGTATACCTGGACTACCCAACGACTATATCAGCATCATAGCCAACCGTCTTCGTGCTATTTACACACAAGGTATCATGAACAGCTCAGAATATGCCAGGCTCACAAAAGACACCTCACAGGTTATCCGTATTGTCAATGGCAAAAATGCTGTCAGCATACAGATTACAAAAGTCCATTCTGTCATCTCCGCTTATGAACAGATTTTCCTTGACCAAACTTTGGCTGCACATAGAGAAATCTTACAAAAGTGCAATCTTAACGACTACATCACACCTAACCTGATTTACGACAAAGAACGCAGCGAAGCCAGTCTCAATGACTTGCATAATAGTATTGCTCTGGCAAGTGGACTTGTACAGCGAGGTCAGAAGATCATTGACCGAGGCGATATTGTTGACACCAAGACTTACAACATCCTCCAATCGTTTGAAAAAGAAATGCAGAGACGTGAAGAAGGAAACGAACGAATCAGCCTTACCATCATGGGACAGATTCTATATGTGTTTATCCTGATAACCTGTTTCACCGTATATCTGACACTTTTCCGCAAAGACTATTTTGAGAAGATACGTTCCACCGCTATGTTGTACGCCCTAATCATCATCTTTGTCATTATAGCATCGATGATGGTTAAACATAATGTCCTGCATATCTATATCCTGCCATTTGCAATGGTGCCCATTTTCATACGAGTGTTCATGGACTCTCGAACCGCCTTCGTTGCGCACGCCACCATGGTGATGATTTGTGCCAGTTTCCTGCAATACCCATTGGAGTTTATTGCTGTAGAATTAGTTGCAGGGCTCACGGCTATCTTCTCACTGAGAGAGCTGTCAAGCCGTTCACAACTGTTCTGGACTGCTGTCTTTGTAACTTTTGCGGCAGGACTATCAAATCTGTCACTTGACTGGATACGCAATAACGACCTAACGAAAATCAGTTATAGCGAATACAACTACATAGCCATCAATGGTGTTTTATTGTTCTGCTCCTACCCCTTGCTTTATTTGATAGAAAAAGCTTTTGGCTTTACGTCAAACATTACACTCATCGAACTTTCGGATATGAACAAGACACTGCTCCGAAAGATGAGCGAAGTAGCTCCTGGCACCTTCCAGCACTCTATTCAGGTTGGTAACCTCGCCGCAGAGATTGCCAATAAAATAGGAGGAAAGAGTCAGTTGGTGCGTACAGGTGCTTACTATCACGATATTGGCAAGATCATTAATCCTATCTACTTCACAGAAAACCAATCGGGTGTTAATCCCCATGAGAAAATGGGATCAATTGACAGCGCACAGATGATTATCAGTCACGTAACGGAAGGTATTAAACTGGCTGAGAAATATAATCTCCCTGACATCATCAAGGACTTTATTACAACTCATCATGGATTGGGCAAAACTAAATATTTCTACGTACAATATAAGAATGCTCACCCCAACGATGCGGTCGACGACCTGCTTTTCACCTATCCTGGTCCTAACCCATTCACGAAGGAGCAGGCCATTTTGATGATGGCCGACACCGTAGAAGCAGCATCACGTTCCCTACCCGACTATACAGAAAAGACTATTAGGGAGCTCGTAAACCGACTTATTGATGCTCAGGTGGAAGAGGGATATTTCAAAGAATGCCCAATCACATTCCGCGATATTGCTTATGCAAAAACAGTACTCATTGAGAAGCTGAAAACAATATATCATACCCGTCTCAGTTATCCTGAACTGAAAAAATAAGCCTTCAGATTGCACAAAAACACCTCTTTGTGTGCATAAACCTGCACAAAATTGCACCTTTGTGCAGGTTTATGTGCATTTTTCGTTAAACTTCGTTAACTTTGTGAGCGCGAACAGGGATAATTAGGACAATACTTTTACCTTTGCAGCCGATTTTAGCAAAAAATTGTTTAAGGATATGAAAAAAATCAATGTTATGCTTGTCGGCGCAATGCTGGCAATTGCAACACCAGCCACAGCAGGTGGCATCTTAACCAACACAAATCAAAGTATTGACTTCCTCAGAAATCCTGCTCGCGATGCAGCCATCGGACTTGATGGTGTATACAGCAATCCTGCTGGCGTAGCATTCCTTCCTGAAGGTTTCTATCTCGGAATCAACTGGCAATACGCTCACCAGACTCGTACTATCGAATCCACCAATCCCCTATTTGCCCTTGGCAAGAAAAACAACGGAGCAACGGTAAAGACCTTCGAGGGTGTGGCAGACGCTCCTTTTATTCCCTCAATCCAAGCAGCATACAACAAAGGGAACTGGAGTGCCCAGTTTAACTTCTCTGTTCCTGGTGGTGGTGGAGCCTGTGAATTTGGTGATGGTCTCGGATCGTTTGAGAGCGTTGTAGGTAGTATCGCAAACCAACTGAAGCCACTCGGAGCTAATGGCTACGATATGGACGGCTACATGCAGGGACGCCAGTACTATTTCGGTTTCCAGCTCGGCGCAGCTTATAAGGTAACAAAGGACCTGTCTGTTTATGGGGGTCTGCGACTACTTTACGGTACAGCCACCTACAAAGCAAAGATTAGTAACATCATGGTAGGTACCGAGGGTGGATATGTTGATTTCAGCAGTTTCCTCCAAGGTGCAGAGACCACTATTGACGGCGGACTTAGCAAGATTAACGCAGGCATTGCACAATATGAGGCTGCAGGGGCTCCCGTCCCCGCTGAGCTCACACAACAGAAAGCGCAGTTAGAGGGCACCAAGCAGAGCCTCAACTCCCTACAGAAATACTCTCAGGGTGTGAATCTGCTTTGTAATCAGTCATCGGTAGGTATCGCTCCCGTCATCGGCATCGACTATAAGTTCGGACGCTTCAACCTTGCCGCCAAATACGAGTTCAAGACACAGATTCACATGAAGAACGAGTCGACAGTAAATGAGGCCAGTGAGATTCCTGCTGTCAATAAGTTCCGCGATAGTGAGAAGATTGACGAAGATTCTCCTGCACAGCTTGCCGTCGGCGTTATGTGGAACATCACCGATGACGTTCGCCTGAACCTTGGTTATCACCACTTCTTTGACACCAACGTCAGCTGGTATAACAACACACAGGACCTGCTTGGTGGTGGCACAAACGAATATCTGGCCGGCACTGAGTGGGACCTCAACGACAAGCTGACTATCTCTGCTGGCGGACAGCTGACCCGCTATCAACTCACTGACGAGTATATGAATGATATGTCGTTCGTAGTCAACAGCTACAGCTTCGGTTTTGGATTCAACTACAAGGTTGCCGACAACATCACACTAAAGGCAGCCTACTTCCAGACAAACTACGATCACTATAAGCGTGAAGACTATCCTCAACCTGGTATCAGCGACGACTTTACTCGCACAAACCGTGTCCTCGGCATCGGCTGCGAGATGAGATTCTAAATGAAAAGTCATAACGGATCTACATCGTAGTAAATCTGAAGAGAGCTATAGCGCTTGTCCTGAAGCATCAGCTGCTGGGCAAGTGCTAAATATTTACGAGCGTCAGACATATTGATACCCTGTTCGAACTTTAAGACAAGTTTACGAATAGCGAGTGACTTGACTTTAGCAACGGCAGGCTTATCTGGTCCAAGGACTCTGGTTCCGAACCATTGGCGCAACCTACTGGCTAGTTCCAGACCCGCCATTTCCACAACACTCTCAGAACGATGTTTCAGATAAACTTCCACCAAACGATAGTATGGTGGATAATGGAAATGTCGACGCTCAACAATCAATGAGCGATAGAACGACGCATAGTCATTATTGACGACTTGCTGAATCACGGGCAGATCAGGGGTCTTTGTCTGAAGAATCACCAGACCACGCTTCCCCTTGCGACCCGCCCGTCCACTCACTTGGGCCATCATCATGAAGGCATGTTCGTAAGCCCGGAAGTCTGGATAATTAAGCATGGTATCTGCGTTGATAATTCCTACAACAGACACTTTATCGAAATCCAGTCCCTTTGAGATCATCTGTGTACCAATGAGCAGATTGGTACGTCCCGCAGAAAAGTCGTTAATGATACGTTCATAAGCTTGACGACTACGGGTGGTATCAAGATCCATACGGGCAATACGGGCCTCTGGGAAGATATCATGAACCTCTGCCTCAATTTTTTCCGTACCATATCCACGAGTCTGCAATTGGGTACAGCCGCAATTGGGGCACTGCGTCGGCACTTGATAAGTATACCCACAATAATGGCATGTCAGCTGATTCAAGTTACGATGAAGTGTCAACGACACATCGCAATGCTGACAATGGGGAACCCAGCCACACTGCTTACACTCTATCATCGGGGCATAGCCACGACGATTCTGGAAAAGAATGGCTTGTTCACCATGGTCTAAAGCCTCGCGAACCTTTTTTAATAATATAGGAGAGAACGGACCGTTCATCATCTTACGATGCTGCAGATCTTTTATGTCTACCACTTGAATCTCTGGTAACTCAATGCCTTGATAACGCAGAAACAGCTCAACAAGCCCGTATTTCCCGGTCTTTGCATTATGATATGTCTCCAACGATGGTGTCGCCGTACCTAATAGTGTCTTGGCTTTAAACATCTGCGCCAACATGATAGCCGCTGAGCGGGCATGATAGCGAGGCATAGGGTCTTGCTGCTTGTAGGATGTCTCATGTTCCTCATCAACAATGACAAGACCGAGGTGCTGAAAAGGAAGGAAAATGGCGCTGCGGGCACCAAGGATCACATCGTAGGGGTTCTGTGATAATTGTTTCTGCCAGATCTCCACACGTTCTGCATCAGAGTATTTCGAGTGATAAATACCTAATCGGTTGCCAAACACTCTATGCAGACGTTCCATCATCTGCACAGTCAGCGCGATCTCTGGCAACAGATACAACACCTGCTTCTTTTCTTCCAATGCATGCTGAATCAGATGGATATATATTTCAGTTTTACCACTCGAAGTAACGCCATGTAGTAAGGTTACATTCTTCTGTAAGAAAGAAAACTGTATCTGATTAAAGGCGTCTTGCTGCACAGAACTAAGAGGCTTTATTTTCTCAGGATGAGGCTCTCCAGTCAGATTCAGACGTCCCACTTCCTGCTCATAGGTTTCCAGCAGTCCTCGTTTTATGAGCGCATTAATCGTAGGAAGCGAATGTCCCTGATTCAGAAGCTCTTCACGCGTCAGTTCTACACCCTCACCTTGATCCCAATGTGAAACAGAGAGATAATCAACAAAACACTTCAGCTGTTTTCCTGCTCTCTGAAGCATATTTAATGCCACATGAAGAGCCTGTTCATTGCGGAACGGCTCCGTCAGCCTGATATAAAGTTCCGTTTTGGCTTTGTATCCATCCTCCGTTTTCAATCCAGCAGGCAAAGCCGCTTTATAAACCTCTCCGATAGGCGACATGTAATAGTCAGCAATCCACTGCCAGAGTTCAAACTGATGAGGAAGCAGAACAGGTGTAATATCAATCACCTGAAGGACATCCTTTGTCTGGTATCCTTCAGGCGACTGGTTATGTATCTGAGAAATAATGCCTACATATGTCTTACTCTTGCCAAATGGGACAAGGACACGCATTCCCTCTTTCACCCGATTCTCCAGCTGCTGCGGGACGGAATAGGTGAAAAGGCCGTCAAGCGGCAGTGGTAAAATAATATCGGCAAACAAGACTTAGAAATAATAAGCAACAGACAACTGCCAAGCATTCATCTTTCCGCTGCTCTTCGATCCATTCTTACCTATCCTCTCTGCGAAATAGTTCTCAACCTCGAATTCGCCAGTCTTACCAAGCGGAAAATTATAACTTACCGAAGCCTGCAGATGCTTAAGCACCATAACACCTGCGCCAATATTACCGCTAAGATTTGAAGAACTGAATTTCCACTCTGCTGCATTTTCAAATACGTTCTTATTCCCTCCCAAATTAAAGCCGAACTGAGGACCAGCAAACACATATACACTAGCAGCATCACCCAATCCGAATGCGAATCGGGCATTCACGGGAATCTGAATACTCTGTTGCTTTATCTTATCGCTGAGTACAGGTCCCTCATTTGTTTCCAGTTCAACATCAGAAGAACGCTGATCGAAAAGCAACGAAGCATCAATCCCTAATCCGACAACCGGCAATGTAAACTTTGCCGTTGGACCAATAAAGAAGCCCATCTGATTCGAGGAATCCAAGACCTTAGCGTCAAGACTCATACTAGTCACATTCAAACCACCCTTAACACCAAAATCAATCTGTGCCTTAGCGCTCATTGTTATAGCAGCAAAAGCTACCACTAATGCAAATAACTTTTTCATAATTCAACCGTTTTATGTTACATCTGCGGGGGCAAAGATACGAAAATAAATTGAAACAAAGAATATTTTGGCGGGAAAATACCGTTTAAAGTCAATGTCGCTGCCGGCGAACCGTCACACGGGCAGAGCCATTGCTGCTTCCATTACTTTTTGAAGAAGACGGTTTCGCCTTGGAGGTCTTGAGCGCTTTCGGATTACGCACAGGAGAATATACGGTCTTCACCTTCTTAAGGTCCTTACCTTGTAGGACGGCTATGCTGTCAAGAGAGTCTTTTTTTGCAGAATCACCAAATATTGTTTTATGGAAAGCGACCAACTCTTCCTCTATACGTTTCTGCTCTGCTGACATTTTCTCTTCATCCCCGCCACAAAGCTGCAATAGAGTTTTACCTTGCGCATTACTTGTTTTGTAAATCTTACCCTTATAACTGTTCAATGTAAAGAAATCATCCATCGACATCGTCGCAGCGTTATTAAGGCTACTAGGCATGATGGTTTGACGATTCAAGAATGGTTCCAAGTCGCTAAACTTCACCCAGAAAAGGGGGTATTGAGTAGCCTCACCGCCAAAATCATCCTCACGAAGCATCACAGGACAAAGAGCCTGCACCTTGATATGAAATGAGGAATTGGCTTGATCATAATAGGCACTTTCTTTCAGGTAAAACTTCCTCACATCGGCAGAAGGTATGTCACTATTGTCAACCTTCAGTCTTCCATTCTGTTCTTCGTAGAAAATATGATAATTGTCGAGAACAATCTTCATATCAATCTTTGCATCATCGGAGAATCTGTCGCTGCCATCCGTTGGATATTCATAGATGGGAATATAACCATTCTGGGCTAACTTAAAGATATACGTAAACAGATTCAGTTGCTTACCCTGAGGCTCTACTGGATAATAAAGTCCCACATTTGCATCATCAGTCAGCTTGAGTTCACGATAGATATCCCTGCGCCACACCACTTCTTCTGGAATATCCATAGTAGTAGGATACATCAGTTGGGCACGCATTGACATAGCCGAGGAAGGATTTTTTTGCTGTTCTATCTGCTGTACACGACTTCTTTTAGGCTGCCCCATGGCGGGACCTGCCGTCAGCACTATCATAATTGAAAATAACAATCTCTTCATATCTTCATCATTTTACGATTACTTCCATTGGATTCTGTAAGGTGCGCGTCAGGCCGTCAGGACCAACTACCGTCACACGGGAAATGTAGAAACGGCGGTTGCGTGAGAGTTTGCGGAACGTATCTTTCTGGCGAGCGGAAAATGAGGCTCCCTCAGAAGCCATCGGAACGGCATTACCCATATTATCGAAGAAAACGGTCTCGAAACTTTGTACGCGGAAAGCAATGTCAAGAATACCGTCATCAATAGCGGCTCCGATGTTAACGGCTGCCACCAATTGTCCCTTTGCCAGACCTCCACCTTTATAGCGGAGAGGGTTACCATGCTCATCCTTTATAGAAATATAAGGTGTAGGATCAGGCAACTTACGGACACGGAACTTATACTGTCCCATCTGCTGTGGACGACCAGTATTCATTGAGGTAACAGTAATTGTGGCGTCTTGCCCGATTTTCGAAGGACGAGCAATATACTTTCCCGGACCTACAGCCTGTAGGATGCCGTTGGTCATCGATGCCTGTACTTTATTCAACGGAACACCTGGCACACTAATACTGATGGGGTTATTATAACCTGCATACAGCATGTTCAGCAGGTCGGCAGAGACAGTAGCACTCGGTTCTACAACAGTATAGTCTTGAGAAAATTCACGACGGATACGATTGCCATTACCATTGACGGTTTCCATATAACCTTTAAGGGTAAAATCACCCGTTCGCCCACAAACTGTTTCATAAAGGCCATCTTTCAGGTTCACTTTCTGACCGCCAATATAGATGTCTGGCACCTGAGTTGTATCCACGGCGGCCATCACAATACGAGCAGAGAATCGATCTCCCCTTACAATCGTTTTGGAGTTGGGAATCACAAAGGCATCAAGAAGATTGACACGAATATCCTTCATATCAATATTGGAAGCCAGAGTGTGAAGCACTTCACCTTCGGCATAACGCACATCACTCTGCAATTTGGAAAGCAATGTGACGGCAGCAGCGGCAGGCATTGACTCAAACATATACTCCTGCCAGTTCTTACCCATAGTTTGAGCATTCTTTGGAATATTCGTAGTCAGGTTACTGGCGATTATCCGCTTCTGCTTCTCGTCGCTAACCATCTCCAACATTCGCTGACGGAAAGAGTTGATAGCCTTATAAAGTTCTGCACCTCGGCCACTACCTGGAGCAAGCATCACCTGATTGGCAGCCTCAAGGTCTTCTTTATTTCTAATATTATGGACATCTCCATCGTTTCCATCTGCTTCACGAACAATAGCCGTTTTCAGTTCCATTGCAAAATTGTAGAGCGAGTCGCTCATCTGATGCACTTGTTGAGCCTTGTCATACCACACCTTTGTTTTCTGCGGATTTGCCTTCATCTGTTCCTCAAAAGTTTGGTAAATAGACAAGTTCTGCTTCGACGAATTCCCCGTGGTTCGATTCAAGCTATCTTCCACAATCGAGAAGCCGTTGAGCACCTCACTTGATACGTTAAGTGCCAATAGTGCCATCAAGACGACATACATCAAATTGATCATCTTCTGGCGAGGGGATATCGGTCTTTTCCGGATTGCCATAACCTTATACGTTCATCTTTGCAGTCATAGCCTCAATCATACGGGCGTAAATCTTATTAAGCTCTGCGATCTGAGCAGCCATTTTACGGGTCTGTTCGTTAATCTCATCAATCGTCCCAATCTGTGAACTGGCGCTTTTCAGTTGTATCTCATAAACCTTACAGATACCCGTCAATGTGCGGTTCAGATTCTCCATCTCTTCAGAATCTGTAGTCAGTTTCTGGCTCTGTTCCGAAACTTTCGAGAGTGTTTCCGTCAGACGTTTCAACTCTTCAACATATCCGTTCGTTGCCGTCTCAAGTTCCATCTTGGCTGGAGCAGCAGGAATTGATGATACAATTGGAGTTGTAGAAACTGCTGATACTGACGATACTTTTGACACCTTATCACTTACAACTCCAGCTGCCATTTTCTCTTCTCCTGGATGCAAGTTGAGTTCCATTCCTTCTGTTGTCTTATCAAACGGGCGGTCAAAAGCAGAAATGAAGAAGACGAAAACCTCAGTCCCCATACCAAAGAACAGGAAGAAATTAGCTCCTGGCAGGTGAGTCAGTTTAAAAAGCGTACCTAGAATTACAATAGACGCACCCCAGCTATAGGCATAATTAAGGAATGTCTGTCCTGGCACGCTGTCCATCCACTTTTGCAAGCGGTAAACAATATTATATTTACTATATGTTGTCATAACTTCTACGTTTTTTATCACTTCCTTCCTTTTACTTTAACCTTCTCACTAGTAGTGTTTGCCATACTGCGCACACAGCGGAAACCTATATAGCTTCTTGGCTGATTCTGATACTCAGAAGTACGCCATGCCGAACGAATATATGACTCAGGATCCTTCCAAGAACCTCCACGCACACTCTTTTTCTTTAATCGATAGGGATCCTCTGGAGCAGCATTGTACTTCAACTGTGGGTTTATGTCGTTCATGGCCTCCACACCAGCTTCTGTATAGATGGTACTAGTCCATTCTGCCACATTACCCGCCATATCATAGAGGCCATTGCTGTTAGCTGCATAGATACCGACGCGGCTTGTTATCAAGTTGCCGTCTTTGGTATAATTGCCATTATCTGGTTTGAAGTTTGCATAGAAGCAGCCCTTACCATTAGCCACATCCTCATTATCCCAAGGGAACTCGTTCTGATCCTTACCACGAGCCGCATATTCCCATTCTGCCTCTGTTGGGAGACGATAACGCTGCACATAGCGAGCCGCAGGGCCAAGCCCCTTCAGAAGATATTCTGTACGCCATGCACAAAAGGCATTAGCCTGTTCCCACGTCACACCAACCACTGGGTAATCGTTATAAGCAGGATTTGAGAAATAATAGCGAAGGTACATCTCATTGTCTGCATTTGGAAAATCGTTCACCCAACAGGTGGTATCGGGGAAAACATTGACGATATAGGTATTCAAGAAATCCCAAGGGCCAGTCAGCTGACGATTGATAGTCTCTCTGACAATCTTACCCTCGTCATTAATATATGCTGTATCTTTGGATATCCATACCTGTTCGTTAGGATCAATAGCAACATCAGTATTCAGTTGACGTTCCTGAGGATTCAGGCGGTTCCGACGCAAAGCTGCTGCCGTATAGTCATATACCTCATAACGATAATTTAGCTGACGATAATCCAGCATCTTATCGCCCGTCACAGGGTTAGTAACGTACATAGCATCAATGATTTCCTGTTCATCCTCATTCGGGCGTCTAGGCAAGGGCTTTTTCCAATTCAACACAGAGCCGATTTCCTCTCCGTCTTTATCTGTCTTAACAGTCTTATAAGTCTCATCAAACTCAGAGAGTCGTTCTCGCAAGATTGAGTCACGGACATAATTCACGAACTGGCGATACTTCGAGTTGGTAACTTCTGTTTCATCCATCCAGAAACCATCCACCGAAATATCACGCAAAGGTGTTTTCTTACCCCATAGGCTATCTTGTTTCACAATACCCATCTTCAGGTGTCCACGTTTCACAAGCACCATGCCGTAAGGTGTCGGTTCGGCAAAGCTCTTGCCTCCCATTCCTGTTACTTCACCACCGCTGGCAGACAGTATTTTGCCACCGAAACAACTCGACAGCAGCAAAGTCAGTGCCATACACATTCCTATCGTTATCTTGTTCATATTTCAACAATTTAGAGTATTCTTACACTCTTATGCAGATTCTTACTTTTCTTATATAGATTCATTTCCGTTTGATAGCCCACAAACAATTCATGACTGCCATTTCCTACATGGATGGCTGAGGTATAAACTTCATAGCCATATCCTATGCAGATACCACGGAAGCGCCCTCCAATCAATACTGTCACAGAGTTCGTCGGACTATATGTCAAGCCTGCATACATCAACTTTCTCTCATGTTCATACTTCAGTCTGCCTGTCACATCGGCTCGCCAAGTAGTACCATCAGTACGTCCCAATACAGAGGTGTGTATAGATAAAAACGGATGACTCAGTTGAATATTGTATCCACCTGTCAAATAATATATAGATGAAATTTCCAACTCATTGGCCTCGCCTAGTTCCACTTTCGGAGAATTCAGATGTAATGCGGAAACACCAACATACCAGCTTCGTGTCTGATAATACAGTCCAGCGGACAAATCTATAGCCGTTCCATTCACAGAAGTGGTTGCAAATGCAGGATCACCAGAAATATCGACATCCAACTTGCTGCCATCGAAATTTTCACTTAACATCCCAGCTTGTATGCCTGCACAGACTTTTCCACCAGACATCTGACGCTGATAGGCATATTGCAAACTCAACCGTTTATGAGTAAACAAGCCTATGGCATCATTAAGAAACTGAATGCCGACGCCATGACTTGCGCCCAAGGCATAAAATGGCATATCAGCGGCAGCATACATGGTATGTGGGTTGTGCTCAAAGCCTGCCATTTGAATAGCATAAGCCGCTACCACATTGAGCTTTGCTTCTCTACCTACCGTTGCAGGATTAAAAGATGGCTCCATCGTCCAGTAATGGCTGAAGGATACTTCATTTTGCGCCCATATCTTGCAGGAAGCAAACATCATCAACAACGCTATAGCATAATTTTTATACACATCATAATAACGAAGTAACATACAAATTATTGCACATATACCATCGAATCCTTTTACTTGTTAAAGTAATTGAATAATCACCATAAATATCGTCTTTTTTCTTCTTTTCTCATCCAAAACAAGTATTTTTGCAAAAAGAATTAAGAAACAGTTTTAAAACTCAAACAGAATGACAGTACTCATCATCGGATTATTAATTCCTTTATTTGGTACTATACTTGGTTCTGCTTTCGTTTTTTTTATGAAGGACGAAATGTCAGTACGATTACAGAAATCACTTCTTGGCTTTGCTTCTGGTGTCATGATTGCCGCATCAGTATGGTCTCTCCTGATTCCAGCAATGGAGATGGAAACCTATAGCGGCAAATGGGCTGTCATACCTGCCGCCATCGGTTTTTTGATGGGTATGGGGTTCCTTCTGTTAATAGATGAGGTGACGCCTCACCTGCATATTGGAACAGACAAACCTGAAGGACTCCGTTCTCATCTCTCGAAGACAGCAATGCTTGCTCTTGCCGTAACAATCCACAATCTGCCGGAAGGAATGGCCGTCGGTGTAGTTTTCGCAGGAGCAGAGAATGGCACTTCTCAGATTCCCTTGGCCAGTGCTATTGCCGTCTCATTAGGTATTGCGATTCAAAACATACCAGAGGGAGCTATCATTTCCATGCCAATGCGAGCTGCTGGCAACAACCGCTGGCGTTCTTTTCTAATCGGTTCATTGAGTGGAGCCGTTGAACCTATTGGCGCTATTGCAGTATTATTACTAGCTTCGTTCCTACTGCCCATCCTCCCCTATATGCTGGCATTTGCCGCTGGAGCCATGTTCTATGTGGTTGTCGAAGAACTAATCCCAGAAGCCTCTAGTGGACAACATAGCAATCTTAGTACCATTGGATTTTCCATTGGCTTTGTCCTGATGATGCTACTTGATGTGATGATGGGATAAACGTTCTATTTGTACTTAAGAGATGCGCAGTTTGTCGATTTTCCACAACTGGCAACATTTAATGCACAAACCATCAACATTCCTTCTTTGCAGATAGCCGCAAATTGCTTATCTTTGCACCATCTTTAAAAAGTATTTATGTATCTTCGCAACAAAAATGTGTGTAAAATGAGAAAATACTTATTCATGTTTATAATGGTGATTCTTGGCGGACTTCAGTGTTTTAGTCAAGAGAATTTTCGCTTTTACCACATTAATACAAAAGGTTATAGAGTAAAGACCATCTATCGTGACACCAACAACATCATGTGGGTGGGAACGTCGTTTGGTCTTTTTACCTTGCCACAATTGGAGAGTAGAAATCCTAACGGATATAATCGACAGCATCCTGATATGCAGACTGGTATCGATGGCATTTATGAAGACATGAATGGCAGACTTTGGCTGAACACGCATAGCAGACAGGTCATTAGGTATAATCCCCATAACAATCAATTTACCCCCGACATCGACCGTGTATTAGGAGGTTTTAATATTCATGTCATCAACAAGGACCTCTTCGTCAACATAAAGGATAACAACTGCCTGACCTGGCAAGGCAACAAGCTTTACTATATTAATCTGAATCATAAGAACGTACAGAAACTATTGTTCGACACCACCGATGAGCAGGTGGTGAATGTAATTTCGAACCAGCAATCATACATCGTATTGACCACGAGACATCTGTACTTCTTCTCATCGAAGACCAAGGAACTGATGCGAAAGACACCTCTTATCAGCGAGGTGAGCACTTTCCTGTTTCCTATGGTGGCGGATGATAAAGGTAACGTATGGATTAGCGACGATCGCCATGTACGTCAATATGATTACAAATACCAATCCTGGACGACGTCAATGGAATTCCCTTCTACGGTATCGACAATTGAATGCGGACCTAACGGGCAACTATGGATTGGACTGGAGAACGACGGCATCTATATCTGTGACATGAAGTTAAATACGCAGCAACACCTAACACACCATGCTGGTGATGTGAATGGATTAAAAGATAATCAAATCTACATGCTGCATTATGAGAAAGCCAATGGGACCATGTGGGTGAGCTACGCTAAAGGTGACATCTCTTTATATAACAAGAGTTTGAACTACGGCATGCTCTATCAGGTGATGGACTCTGGAAATCCTAACGCCATGACCGATGTACTCTCATTTGCACAAACAAATGACGGGAAGGGACTGTGGATGGGACTCGAGGATCGCGGTATTTACTATAAACCCTTACACAACGGGGAATGGACAAAGAAGATAGGGAATGCGTCTGTCAGTGTTCTCAAAACCGATGTTGATAATGCTTTATGGGCTGGAATCTATAAACAGGGATTACTTCGACTGTTGCCCATTGGTAGTCAACAGTTTTATTTTAAAGGAGAGTCACCTTATGCCATTGCCTTCGGGCCTAAGAACAATATATATGTGGCCTTACAACGCAAAGGTGTATGGTGCTTAGACCAGACTACAGGTATGACAACCGACACACATCTCGAGGCCCAATTTGTGTTCGATTTGAAATACGTTAACAACAAATTGTATGCCATAAGCACTAACGGTTTCTATACCATGGATGGTAGTGGACAATGGAAGAAAGTTTATAACGGCATGTTCAAACATGGGTGTATTGATAGTCAGAACTATATATATTTATTAGGAGAAGCCAATAATGCCTTGGGTATGACCGTTCTTAATCCCCAAGGGGAACCTGTCAGTCTACCATCGTGTTTGGAGAAAGTACCATCGAAGGTTGCAGCCCTTGACAAAACGGGCAACCTTTGGGCTGTAAGTGGTAACCAACTGGTGCGGCTCAGTCATGGGAAAAAGAACGGTGAGACATGGGACTATAATGTTTTCAATATCAGCCCTGAAACAGAAGATATTTTTTATAATCCCGGTGCAGTGCATATTGACCAGGACAATCATCTCTGGTTAGGCACTGACAACGGCTATCAGTGCATCAATCTAAATGGCTTGCTGGCACATGCCAACAACAAGTCTGAAGAGAAGCCTCTCGTCATTGGTGGCATCAGCGTTAACAATGAAATTCTATCACCCAACCAATTAATAAACGGACGAGAATTGATTACACACGATGTTATATTCACCAAAAAGCTCGAGTTGAATTACAATGAAAATAATATTATGGTGGAGTGTTCCAGCCTGTTCGAAGAGCAGACGATGACTAACACCTATTATTATCAATTACGGGGATTCTCTGATACATGGCAGCCCATAGAACATCAGTCCATTATATTGTGGAATCTACCTCCTGGCAAATACCAACTCTATACCAAGACTCAGGATTCGCTCGAAAGCCATCTGCTAGACATTACCATCAATCCACCATTATGGCGCACATGGTGGGCCTACCTCATTTATCTAGTAGTTATCGCTTGTCTTCTATGGATATTGTTCCGCTATTATCGTAACAAACGAGCCTACAAGATGAAGTTGCAGCAACTTGAGCTGCAGCAAGAACAGGAAAAGCAGTTGAACGAGATAAAACTACGTTTCTTTACGAACATCAGTCACGACTTGCGGACACCCCTGTCTTTAATTGTTGGTCCTGTAGAAGATTTGGAAGCAAGAACCAAAGACCCCACCTCGAAATCAATGTTGGGTATGATTCACCGGAATGCCGACCTTTTACTTTCTCTGGTAAACCAAATACTAGATTTTCGCAGACTGGAACTTGGCAACGAGCGTATGAACCTGACAGACGGCAATATCGTCCCGATAATCAGTGTCGTCTGTGAGTCTTTCAAGCTAAAGGCGAAAAAGGAAGGCATTAATCTGACTTTCTTGCCTATGGTGGAGGATGTGGAGATGCAGTTCGATAAAGACAAGATGACAAAGGTAATGATGAACCTTCTGTCGAATGCCTTTAAGTTCAGCAGAATTGGCGGTTGTATCACCGTAAGCATTGACGTGAAAGATCAAAACACACTGATTCAGGTAGCAGATACAGGGATAGGTATCCCAGATGAAGAAAAGCCTCTCATCTTCAACCGTTTCTATCAGTCGAGCAATAATAATCTCCAGGCTATTGGCAGTGGAATCGGCCTGCATATCGTAAGAGAATATGTTCGTCTGCACGGTGGAGAGATTACGGTTCAAAACAACGAGGGCGGACATGGGTCCATTTTCAGCATCACGCTGCCCATTCATAAAAGTGAGAGAGACGAAGAATATTGCGAAATCTCAACTGAGCAGCATGAGGCAGAGCATGAGACCACCGTTTTGGTGGTTGATGACAACTGTGATTTCCTGACTTATGTGGGACAAGGGCTGGCAGAAGCTTATAATATTGTAAGTGCTTCGAATGGAAAGGAGGCTCTAAAGCAGCTTCAAACAAATGATGTGGATATCATCATCAGCGACGTGATGATGGACGAGATGGATGGGCTCGAACTTTGCCGTATCGTCAAAACAGACATAGCCACTTCACACATTCCTGTCATCCTTTTGACAGCCAAGTCGCAGAGCGTTGATGAACTTGCAGGACTGGAAGCAGGTGCAGATGACTATGTGATTAAGCCCTTTAGTATGGGCATTTTGCTTCAGCGTGTTCGCAACCTTGTTGAGCGCAACCAGCAGCACCACCAGCGTTTCAAAAATGAGATAGACATTGCACCATCTGAAATCACGGTGACATCACTTGACGAGCAATTTATCTCCAACGCCATCTCACTTGTAGAGAAACACATATCCGACTCCGACTTCAATGTTGAGGAGTTGAGCAGTGAGATGGGGGTACACCGGTCGCAACTCTATAAAAAGCTGCAGCATCTCACGGGTCGCACGCCTATCCAGTTCATCCGACTTTTGCGCCTGAAACGCGGCCGGCAGTTACTCGAACAGAGTGGTCTTTATGTTTCTGAGATAGCTTATCAAGTAGGCTTCAATTCACCCCGTGTCTTCTCTAAGTATTTCAAGACAGAGTTTGGTATGACTCCAGACGAATATAAAAGTAACACAAACAACAAATAAAAACAAACAATGAAAAAACTTTTAACAATGGTACTGATGCTGTTTACCATAACAGCATCAGCACAAGAGAGTGCGATCCTGAATCAGTTGAAAGCCGACCCCAAAAAGGCGTACGGAGGTGACTATCCTTACCCTGCTGATACGTGTCGGATGACAGAGGCGCCGAATGGTTATGAGCCGTTTTATATCAGCCATTATGCCCGTCACGGGTCGCGTTATTATTGGGAAAAACGACTCTATCAGGATCTTGACACCGTCATGACCATGGCTCATGAGCGCCAACAACTGACTGATGAGGGCGAGGCATTTTATAACCGCTTCATGGCCATCAAGGACGAACTGATGACTGGAGCTACAGAACTGTCACTATTGGGTTGGGAGCAGCACCAGCGGATAGCCCGTACCATGTACAACCATTTTCCGCAGGTATTCGAAAAGGGTGGCAATGCACTGGCCATTTCCTCACTATCGGGACGAAGCGTTATGAGCATGGTCGCTTTCTGCCAAGAACTAGTCCAATGTAATCCTGCGATAGAGATTCTTGAGTTGTCTTCACGTTTCACACTCGACGGAGTAGTCCCTGATGATAGAGAGAATCCTATAAAGCACAAATATCCCCGTGTAACGCCACGTTGGGAAGCCAACAAAGACAAATTTATATTCACCGATTCTCTGCCAGAGAAAATTATCACACGTGTATTCACCTCTACCGACGGGTTGCCTGGCGGTACTGCTCATATCGCTGATGACCTTCTGAGACTATACACCTCGCTACCAAATATTAATCATGAGGGACTGATGGGCAGCATCGTGACCGACGAGGAAATTGTAAACAGATGGGAATTCTCCAATCTATACGCATATTCATGGGTATTTGCTCCCCAGTATAATGTAATTCCAATTCTTCAGGATATTATCAGAAAAGCTGATGCTGTCATCTCTGGGAACAGTGATCACATTGCTGATTTACGCTTCGGTCATGATACTTATTTAGGGCCATTGACAGTACTGATGGGGCTCAATGGAGCCGATCGCGACCCAGAAGATCCGTATGAAGTAAAAAACACCTACCAGAACTGGCAGACCTGTAAAGCTTCGAATATCCAACTGATATTCTATCGCAGTAAAAGCGCACATGATGACATTCTCGTGAAATGTCTGCTGAATGGTGCAGAAGTAAGTATGCCTGTTCAGACTAAGGACTATCCCTACTACAAGTGGAGCGACCTACATGACAGGTACACGGATTTGTGTAACAAGTAGTCATCTATAACTGTTTTTTCCCTGTGTTTCTTCGCCTGGATTTTCAAGTTCAGGCGATTTTTGTTTCTTCTACGTTCCAATAGGAATGAGCCTATATGGTATCTTTGTTGCGCCTATATGTCCAAAATGTTTTCTGAGCAAAATTGTATCAGAATTTGCAAACACAAACTCTATTTCTGCCATATTTATTTTCTAACTTTGCAAGCAGAAAGATAACGTCCATAGTAGGTCAAGCCTATATAATTAAAGATGTACACATAAGGAAAAATATTATATATCAATCAATTTAAATTTATAAACTAAAACTAAAGTATGAAACAAGTAAGGAGAACGGCAATTCTAGTAGGAGTATTAGCCCTTTCAGGCCTTTTCTACTCGCCGAACGCAAACGCCTCGACTTCAACCACAGAGGTTCAACAGGCAACGAAGAAGATTACAGGTATTGTAGTCGATGCAATGGGTCCCGTCATCGGAGCCAGTGTAGTGGAAAAAGGTACCACGAATGCTACGGTTACCGACTTTGACGGTAACTTTACGCTCAACGTGAAGCCTGGTGCAACGATTGTCGTGTCGTTCATTGGTTTCGAGACACAGGAGATCAGGGTTGGTAATCAGGACAACTACAAGATCACGATGAAGGACGACAATGCAGTCCTTGAGGAAGTGGTGGTTGTAGGTTACGGTGTCCAGAAGAAAAAGCTGGTCACCGGTGCAACTGTTCAGGTGAAGGGTGAGGACATCGCCAAGTTGAACACTACTAACGCGCTGACCGCCATGCAGTCAAGCACGCCTGGTGTGCAGATCACCCAGAGTTCTTCACAACCTGGTAAGGGCTTTAAAGTCAACATCCGTGGTGTCGGTACCATTGGTACTTCTTCTCCATTGCTGATTATCGATGGCATCAATGCCGGTACGGCCGATGATGGTTTGAACGGTCTGAACCCGAACGACATTGAAAGTATTGACGTACTGAAGGATGCTGCTTCTGCAGCCATCTACGGAGCTCGTGCTGCTAACGGTGTTATCTTGGTAACCACCAAACAAGGAAAGGCCGGTAAGATTCAGTTGCAATACGATGGTTATGTAGGTTGGTCAAATGCCTACAAGGTACCTGGTGTGGTAAATGCCCAGCAGTATATGCAAATCATCAATGAGACCAACTTCAACACTTATGGAACTGCTACTAACTGGTCAACACTTGTTCCGAGTCATATCCTCGATAAAGTGAATCAGGGTTGGGAAGGTACCGACTGGTTTAAGGAGTATGAGAATAAGAATGCTTTGCAGTTCAGCCATGCCGTAACACTGACTGGTGGTTCTGAAAACTCAAAGTTCTCGATGTCTCTGAACTACAGCTCGAACGAGGGTATCATGGGTCGTGACAACGCCTCTAACTATAAGCGCTATGGTGGTCGTATCAATTCTGAGCATATTCTTCTCAAAGCTAAGGACCATGATGTCATCACCATCGGTGAGAATGTTAGTTATTGGTATCACCGTAGCCATGACTTAGCAGAGAGTAATGGTTACTGGAACATTATGCAGGCCGCCTATATCGCATCACCTCTCGTAGAACCTTATGATGCTAATGGCAATCTCGCTTCTTATAGAGATAATGGTGCAGGTTATAGCTCCATGATTTACAATAACCCGCTGAATCACTTCCTCAATGGCGGTTTTAACTCAATCAATAAAAATCGTGACTTCGGTGTAGGCGCAACCTTCTATTGGGTGATAGAGCCTATTAAGGACCTGAAGTACCGTGGACAGTTCAATACAGGCTACAGCGCCAGCAACTATCGTAACATCTCGCTGCCCTTCAGTGCAAGTTCTACCAGTTCAAGTACTAATTACGGCTTGGGTATGGGTGAGTATGAAAGTAGTAGCTTCACACTGGAGAATACACTTTCTTATATTCTCCCGAAGTTAGGTAAGCACACTATCGATGTACTCGTAGGTCAGTCTATTGAACGCTCAAACTGGAGTTCAGGAATGTCGATGAACTTCACTGTCGGTGAGGATAACCTGAATTCTTTGGTACGTAATGGCTGGGACTTTAATATCCCCTCAAACTATGAGACCAAGTACATGACAGGTCATTCTGGTTATGATAACCCGTTGCAGGGTAGTATCGCTTCGTTCTTTGCTCGTGCCAACTGGAACTATGATGAGAAGTACATGGCAACGGCTATTATCCGTGCCGATGGTTCTTCAAACTTTGCACGCGGCAAGCGCTGGGGTTACTTCCCTTCATTCTCTGCAGGATGGGTGATTACTAATGAGAACTTCATGGAATCGACCAAAAGCTGGATGGACTTCCTGAAACTTCGTGCTTCATGGGGTCAGAATGGTAACTGTAACATAGGTAACTTTTATTATCTTTCTAACATCGCCTTCTCGCCCACAGACTATCCCGACTATGGCTACAAGTTCTCAAGCGATATGATAAATACCGTTACCAGTAATGTGTATACTACTGGTGCTTATGCACAGAATGCTCCTAATCCTGATGTTACTTGGGAGACTTCTGAACAGATAAACATCGGTCTCGACGCCCGCTTCATCAGTGGTAAGCTGGGTGTGAACTTCGACTGGTATGTGAAGAAAACCAAGGACTGGCTGCTTCAGGCCCCGATGAACGAGGTGCTGGGTTATGAGGTTCCTGCAATGATCAACGGTGGTGATGTGAAGAATACAGGTATTGAGGTTGCTCTCTCTTGGCGCGACCAGATTGGCAGTGATTTCAGCTACCATGCAAATTTGAACGTAGCAACCAACAAGAATGAGGTGACACGTATTGCCAATGACCAGGGATTGATCAATGGTAACACAAAGGCACTCTTCGAGAACTCTTCATACGTTTCTCGCGTTCAGGAGGGTCACCCCATTGGATACTTCTATGGTATGTCTTATAGCGGCATCTGGCAGAATCAGCAGCAGATTGATGATGCTATTGCCTCTGGTAAGGCTGTACTCCCTGGTGCTGCTCCTGGCGATCCTATTTGGGACGACTTCAACTGTGATGGTACTATCGATTATGATAGCGACCGTCATGAGATTGGTAATCCTCATCCTGACGTTACCCTTGGTGTCAGCCTTGGCTGTGAGTGGAAAGGTTTCGACTTTGGTATCACTGGCTCGGGCGCTTTCGGTATGCAGGTTATGCAGTGTTATCGTACCGCTCTGCTGGCTAACCAGTATAACAGCTATACGGTTGACGCATTTGATCGCTGGCATGGTGAAGGTACTAGCAATAAGTATCCTCGTCTGACTGTTGGTCAGATTGCCGACCAATGGGTGTCTACCCGCTATATGCAGGATGCTGACTACTTTAAGATCCAGAACATCACATTGGGTTACAACTTCAACAAGATATGGAAGAGTTCTCCGTTTAGCCAGCTCCGTCTCTATGTACAGGCTCAGAACCTCTACACCTTTACCAAGTATACTGGTGTGGATCCAGAAGTTGGTTCATCAGGTGGCGGTGACTCTTGGGCACGTGGTATTGATGTAGGTCTCTATCCTACAGCCCGTACCTTCATTGTTGGTGCAAGCATTAAGTTCTAATAATATAATAAGGAATATAAGAATATGAAAAAGATATATGTTATGGTAATCACGATGCTCTTCGCCGTCGGTCTGACATCTTGCGAGGACTTCCTTGATTCCAAAAATTACACACAGGCCAACAGCTCAAACTATCCTGCTTCTCCTGATGACTTGAACAAGGAGCTGTCTGCTCTGTATGGTGTGATGAACCAGTTCAGTACAGGCCCGTTGGAGACTCCTTGGTTTGTTGGCTACATTATGTCGGACGATGCTAACGGTGCTGGTGGTACTGGCGATGTTGAGGCTCATGCTGTTAGTCACCTGATGGCTAATAAGGAAGACCTGTTTGATAATGCATGGCACAATACTTATGTAGGTATAGCTCGTGCTAATGCTATTATCTATGCCGTTGACGCTTTCGACTGGACAGGTCAGGAGGCTACCCGCAACCAGTTGTTGGGTGAGGCTTACTTCATGCGTGGTTTGTTCTATCTTTGGGGCGTACAGTTCTGGGGAGATATCCCTGCTTATTGGGCATCTGCAGCTCCAGACCCATGTCCTCAGGTAAGTGCAGAGGAGGTTATTATGCCACATATCTTGGCAGACTTCACTTCAGCCGCCAATTTGATGAGTCATGGTATGACTAAGCGTGGCGACGGTCATGCTACCAAGGGTGCTGCCGAGGGTTATCTGGCACGTGCCTATATGTTCTATGAGGGTTTCTATAAGAAAGCTGGTGAGCTGGCTTCTGCTAATCTTGCCGATGTCGTATTCGATTTTGAGCAGGAAGGGGCTGGTGCTTCGCTGAGTAAGGCTCAGGTAGTAAGTTTCCTCGACGATGCTATTAACAATGGTGGATACAAACTCGTAGAGGACTTCCGTCTGCTATGGCAGTATACCAACGAATACACAATCAAGGAGTATCCTTTTGTGAAGGATCTGGCTGATGCAGGTAAAGTATGGGCTGGTAACGGTAATGATGAGGAGATGTTCCAGGTACAGTATATGAATGCAGGTTCTTGGAATGGTACTATCGGTATGGGATTTGTGAATCAGGCAGCTCTGTACTGTGGTCTCCGCTGCGATGATGATGGTACTGGCCATGAGAATGGAAACGAGGAACACATGCCTTTCGGCCGCGGTTGGGGTCAAGGCACAATCAATGCCAACCTTTGGGACGACTGGAGCGACGCTGATCCACGTAAGAAGGCAACCATTGCCAATGGTTCTTCTGTGAATGGTGAAACTGAGTTTAGTATCTATTTCCCACCCTCTTGCTCTGAGGAAACAGGTCTTTACAATAAGAAGTGGATGCCATTTACTACCTCAAGGGCTGAGTGGAAGGATCCCACTGTGCTTTATACTTGGTGGGGAAACTATCGTGTAGATCATACTGAGTCTGCCAATAATAATGGTAGCTCTTTCCAAGGTGATCACTTTGGCGATATCATGCTGCTCCGTCTGGCTGATGTGATGCTGATGCATTCTGAGTTGACGGGAGACGCTACTCAGATGAATAAGGTTCGTGCTCGTGCTGGTTTGCCCGCTACAACCTATTCTTGGCAGAACATCAAGAATGAACGTCGCTTTGAGTTGGCTGGTGAGGGACTGCGTTTCAACGACCTGCGCCGCTGGTCGGGTAAGGGCGGTGGCACTTCTTGTGAGGCTGCAATAGCTCTGCAGCGTCAGGATGGCTCTCGTGTGAATTACACAGGCCACTGGACAGTGATTCATCACGGTCAGAATGTTGGCGGCAGCAGTTGGGCTCAGCGCTATGCCGATACCGATGGCTTCATCATGATTCCTCCCAAGCAGATTGGTATTATCGGTGATGAGAACATCCTGAAGCAGAATGCAGGTTGGGGCTCTAGTTCCACAGGTGCTAATATGTCAGGATGTCCAGTATATGATTAATGAAGAGTAAATAATAAAGAATTAAGAGAATACAAGATATGAAAAAATCAATATTATTGTTCGCAGTAGCGCTAGGCGTGCTCACGGCCTGTGATCCTATCAAGGAAGAGGGCAGCATGGATGTCAGCAGCTATACCTCAGCTAATCTGCTCGACGGTGCTACGTTCTCGCAGTATGCCGATAAGGAATGCACAACACCGAAGTCTGACGGTAACTGGATTAAGTACAGCATCCCTAATGCCTCTGGTATCTATGTCTATTATATCAAGCCCGATGGCTCTGAGTTCAAGCTTGGCAGTGGTGCTGGTGGCGGTGTGTTCAATTTCGTACCTTCTCGCGGTTCTGATCCTAATCAGACTGTTTACTTTAGATTTGTCAATGCAGACAACGAAGAGACTGTAGCTTCTCACGAGTTTACCGTTGAGGTGGCTGCGGAACTGAATCCCGAGATACGTCTCATCGCCTCTAACGACTATGGAAAGAAAACATGGAAGTGGGATCCGACTATTACGGGCTCTGTATGGGGTAACATGGGTTACTGCGGTGGTGCCGGTAAGGATGTAGGTGTCGGTGGTAATGGCCAGTGGTGGGGTGTCACTAGCACTGATGAGTTCAACGGTCAGCTGAACCATACAGAAGACGGAACCAACCATGGCGATGGTGACCTGAATGCTTATATGGTATTCACTGAGGACGGTCTGATTACCTCTTATGATGCCAGTGGTAACGTCATCCGCTCTAGCACCTATGAGGTTAAGGGCTATAACCCCAATGGCGAGTGGAAGGTCGGTGACCTTGTGACTGATGCCATCCTGTGGCCGTATGAGATTAATTCTAACGGTAACATCCCAGGTACTTACGAGATTTGCTATCTTACCTCCGATAAGATGACGCTCGTCTATCCCGACGGCGGCGACTACGGCTCACTGGGCAACTGGGGCGAGGCTACATTCTGGCATTTCTATAGTGACAGCGATGCGAAGGGATTTGCCTACGGCTACGACAATGGTAAGAGTTGGACGTGGGATACCGAGGCTCCCGATGGTGTGGTCTGGGGTAACATGGGCTATAGCGGCGGCAACGGCGCCAGTGTGGCTACTACAGGTAGTGCCAAGTGGTGGGGCGTGACGAGCGAGGCCGAATTTATGGGCCAGCTGAACCACACCCATGACGGCCAGGCTCATGGTGATGAGAGCATGAATGCCTACTTCACCCTGACACCTGATGGCGTGATCACCCGTTATGCCGGCGATGGCTCTGTCATTAACAGTGGAACGTTCGAGATTGATGAGACTGTTAAGAACGAATGGAAGGTGGCTAACCTGAATACAACGGCCGGTACCATCCTGTTCCCGTACGAGATCAACTCTGGCGGTAATATGCCGACGACCTTCGAGGTGACAAACCTCACGGGTTCTAAGATGACGCTTGTCTATCCAGACGGTGGTGACTTCGGCTCTCTTGGTAACTGGGGTGAGGCTACATTCTGGAACTTCAAGGCTAAGTAAGTTCGCATTTCATCTTTATATACCGCTCCGCAGCATGTCGCTACGGGGCGGTTTTGTATATTTAGTCGTATCTATATAATAATACCTGCTTTTTTAAGGATAACCCGTACTTATTTTTCGAAAAGTGGTACTTTTTAGGAAAAGCGAGGCTGATGCTCGGCGGCACCTTGGAAAAAACTGAATAAATTTGGTTTTCTTCTCACTTATTCGTACCTTTGCAACTGTTATGAAGATGTCAATAACGAAATACCTAAATAGTTTGTTGTCGATGCTGCTTGGCATCGGGATGTTTCTGTTCTGGTATCTTCTATATCCCCATGCTTTGTCGTATCAGGAGCAGTATCAGTTGTTCCTTTGGACGGGTGATTATTTTGTAGAAAGAATCGGCTTGCCTGGTGGTTTTGCTGACTGGCTTGGGGAGTGCTTTGTACAGTTCTATTATATAGAATGGCTGGGAGCCTTGCTGTTGTCTTCGCTTTATGTGGCCTTGCAGCGGCTAGCAGCGAGGCTGCTGCCAGAGTCGTGGTGGTGGCTCAGCATCGTGCCCGTGGCATTTCTCTGGTGGCTGATGGGCGACGTCAACGTACTCCTGTCGTTGCTTGTGGCTATCGTGTTGGCCTTGACGATTGCTTGTGCCCGCTTGTCGAAACCACTTACTTGGGTTGATGTCATCATCGTGCCTATAGGATATTGGTTAATAGGACCAGTTATGTGGTTATATGTCATGATACGTGCATGCCAGATAGGGTGGGGACACTTGTGGTCGGCTGGTTGGCTGTTGGCTGTGCAGCTGATGGCTTACGCATGGCTATTACCTCAATGGCCATTGCAGCAGGTGATGACTGGCTTGAACTATTACCGCATACCCTTACACTATCCCCAGTTGAGTGGTTATGATAAGGAAACGTATGAGCTGATACGAATGGACTATCTGGTTCGTAACGAACGATGGGATGAAATCGTGAAACGGGCTGGGAATTATCAGGTGCGGACAGCGTTTTGGTGTAATTGTGTGAATCTCGCCCTGTCTCAGAAACGCCTGTTGGCCGATCGTATGTTCGACTTCTATCAGAGTGGTTCGGATGCGCTCATTATGCCGAGGACACGCGATTTGACTTCGATGCTCCCCTCTGCTGAGGCTTTCTGGCACTTGGGTATGGTGAATTCTGCTCTGCGCTATATGTTCGACACCCAGGAGTCGATACTCAATGGCCGTAAGAGCGGACGGTGTACCAAGCGGATAGCAGAGTGCATGATTATAAACGGACATTACCAAACGGCATCGAAGCATCTTGACTTGTTGAAGAAAACACTATTCTATCGTAGTTGGGCTAAGGAGATGGAGGCAATGATGAAGGATGAGACCCAAATCAATAAGCATTCTGTTTATGGCTGTTTGCGCCAGTTCCGATACAAGGAGAACTTCCTTTATAATTATGAGGAAATAGACAAAATGATGGGATTGCTCTTTATGAATAATACCGGTAACAAAATGGCACTAGACTATTTTCTAGCCCAGATGCTTCTGAAGGGCGATATTCGTAATTTCCAGCAGTATCTTGGACTCGCTCAGCAGTATGGCGGCTATCGTCAGATGCCGTTGGGCTATCAGGATGTGATGCGTTGCATTCAGATGCAGGGACGGGTGTCCGACTCACCTTACGCCAAGTATGTACAAAGAATGACAGAAAGGAGTAGCCAGCCATGAGACGATATCTGTATATAGTAATAAATGTATGGCTGCTGCTGGCTTGTTCGTCAGAGCCAGACAATGTTGTTAAGGTGGATCAGCTGCCTGAGATCTATCCCGATTATATTGGTGTGACGATTCCTGCGGATATTGCTCCTTTGAACTTTAACTATGTTGACGAAGAGATTGACCGCATGGATGTCATAGTACGTGGCAGTAATGGTGGTGAGATGCACGTGAATGCCAGATGGGCTGACTTTGATATAGCTGACTGGCAGGCGCTGATCCGGCAGAATCAAGGCGGAAAGATAACATTTACCGTTTGTGTTAAGAAGGGCGGACGATGGACGCAGTACAAGGATTTTGAGATATATGTCAGCAAAAACTGCATGAATGAATGGGGACTGACCTATCGTCGTATAAAACCCGGCTATGAGGTAGGGGGTGACATCGGAATTTACCAGCGCGACCTCAGCACATTCGATGAGTATGCCATTCTGACGGAAACGGTTGTGCCGGGACGCTGCTTCAACTGCCATACGGCTAACCGTACTAATCCTAACCGTATTACGCTCCAGATGCGTGGTGAGGGTGGTGGTACGATGATTCTGCAAGATGGTAAGCAGACATGGATTGAGACAAAGACAGACTCTACCAAGGCTGCAGGTTCTTATAGTTATTGGCATCCTCAAGGTGATTATGTGGCCATGGCCGTGAACTCCGTACATCAGAGTTTCTTTACTGGCAGGGGGCAGCGTATCGAGGTCTATCATAAGTTCAGTAATGTTGAGGTGCTTGACACTCGTACTAACGAGTTGATACTTTCACCACTATTACAGACGGAGGGTTTGGAGATATTCCCTGCTTTTTCGCATGACGGCAAATGGCTCTACTATAGTACGTCGAAACCTTGTCGTGTTCCTGCCGAATATGAAAAGGTGAAATGTTCAATCTGTCGTATCTCCTTCGATGCAGAAAAGGGTACCTTTGGTGAGATGGTTGATACGTTGCTCAATGGTCCTTCTGCGGATAAGAGCTATGTGTTGGTCCGTCCTTCCTACGATGGTCGTTGGCTGATGTATTGTGTGAGCAGCCGTGGAAACTTTCCTGTGTCTCAGAATGATGCCGACTTATGGTTGATGGATCTGAGAACGGGTAAGAGTCGTGAGCTGAAAGAGGTTAATACTCCCCAGACTGAGAGTTTTCATAACTGGAGCGACAACAGCCATTGGTTTGTCTTTGCCTCTAAACGGGAGGATGGTATGTATACCAAACTCTATCTGGCAAGTATCGATGAGAATGGTCGGGCGTCGAAACCCTTCCTATTGCCACAGAGGAATCCCCGTAAGTATTATCGGGAGATGATGGATGCCTATAACTGTCCAGATTTCACGAAGACGAAAGTGGAACTTGATGCTCATAAAACTTATCGCCAAGTTTTTGATAATAAAAGAGAAAAGGTAAAAATTAGATAATGATGAAAAAGACTCTATTATGTTTGATGGTAGTGACAACTATGGTAATGTTCTATAGTTGTAACTCGATTAAAGGAGGAACATGTCGTATACAAGGCATTGTGAATGGTGAGCAGTATGAAGGAAAACGTATATTCCTTGTGCCGTTCACAGGGCCAAAGACAGCAGAGTATGTCGATTCAATGGAAATCAAAGACGGCAAGTTCTATTTCGAGACAGACACCACACAGATGTATACCATCCTGCTTGACTATCACTATCGTTTGGGTGTGCAGCCCCTGCTGGTTATTGGTGAGCCGGGCGAAGTGAAAGTAGTTATCGACAGCGTGAGTCATGCAATGGGCACACCACAGAACGACTCATTGGAAAAGTGGAAGGTGCGTACTGAAATCCATAACCGTGAGTTAGGTAAGATGCATCGTTTTATTGCTGAGCTTCAGGCCAAAGGCGATACGGTGCAGGCCAAGTATATCCAGCAGCGTGCTGATAGTTTTCACTTAGTGTATAAGAACTACTCCCGCAAATTGGCCGAGAATATGAAAGAGGGTGTACTCCACGATTTCCTGAAAGCTCTTTTCCCACAGACCTATCAGCGTAAGTACCCCGACGGACGTGTTGTAACAATGGATGCAGATACGAATGAAGAGATTATTGAGTAAATACTGGAAGATAGGACTGACTATTCTGTTCGGCTTGGCGGTATTCCTCTTCTGGCGATTCCGCTATCCCTTTGTGTTGTCTTATCAGGAGCAGTTACAGCTGTTTCTCTTCGACGACGACTACTTCTTCTTGGAGCGTATGTCGGAGCCTGGTGGATTTGCAAGATACATCGCGGAGTTCCTGATGCAGTTCTATAACATTGTTACCATTGGAGCTGCGATTATTGCCCTTCTTTTTATGCTGATACAGCGGCTCACGTGGCAGTTGTTCTATCCTCGGAAGATAGTGGGCAAACTATACGTAATGAGCTTCATCCCAGTCCTGATGCTCTGGTATGCGATGGGCGATGAGAACGTCATGCTTACATACATCGTGTCGCTGATGATAGCATTGGCCTTGATATTGCTATGGAGAAAAGTACCATATCTTCCCAGAATAGTGAAATGGTGTTTGCTGTTGGTGATTCTGCCTCTGGTTTATTGGCTGATAGGACCGATGGCACTGTTAGTGGCCTTGTGGATACATCCTGTCTGGGGATTCTATGTGATGGGTTGCATGTTGCTAAGTGCTCATTATCTGCCTTTCCCAATGATAAGGGTGGTGCTGGGCGTGAGCTATTACCGTGTTCCTTCAACACTGCCTTATGTCTTGATAGCGATACCTGTGGTTTATTTGCTGCAGGGTGTTGCTTTGGTATTCTTTAGACGCTTTGGACATGCCTTGAGTAAGGTGGGAAAGCGTGGGGCTGTTGTCTGCTCTGTCATCGTGGTGGTAGCAGCAGCTCTATTGATTCCCATGAACTTCGACAAGAAGAAATACGAGCTTATCGAATATGACTACTTAGTGCGTGTAGGCGACTGGAACGGTATTATTGCCAAGGCAGAGAAACAGATGCCCGACCTGCCGATGAGCGTAAGTGCCACCAACTTAGCTTTAGGCATGACGAACCAGCTGGGCGAGCGGGCATTCGACTTCTATCAGCATGGTTCGGAGGGACTGCTTCCTAAGTTTGAGCGTAACTTCGCCACAGGGCAGTTAAAGGGTGAGATATATTTTAATCTCGGTATGGTGAATACTGCCCAGCGTTTCGCTTTCGAGGCAATGGAGGCCATACCCAATTACAATAAGAGCGGTCGCGTGATGAAACGATTGGCAGAGACCAACCTGATCAATGGCCAGTATGAGGTGGCACGTAAATACCTGCGGATATTAGAGAAGACCATTTTTTATCGTCGTTGGGCTCAACGCACTCTGGCTATGCTAGACGACGGTCAGGGAGGCAAAAGCATTGATGCTCACCCGCTATATGGTACACTTCGGAAATATCGCTTACAGGATGATCTCCTGTCCAGCGACCGCGAGCTCGACAAGATATGCGGACAGCTCTTCCTGCACAACCAGCAGAATATGATGGCAGCGCAGTATCTGCTTATGATGCCCCTGCTCGACAAGGATGTTCCACGCTTCATGCAGTTTGTACAGGCTGTGCAGAAGCGGATTCCGTATAATCCCCGCAGTTGTCAGGAGGGTATCGCCTTTGCCTTCTTCCAGCAGCGGCAGAACCCTCCACAGGGTTTCATCAATGATTATGTATTGCGGCGGATGAATGAATTCGCCAACGTGTATGGTTCAGACAAAAACTCGCCCGAACTAGACAGATTCAAGAATACGGTATGGTATTATTTAATGGTAGGACAATGAGGAAAAAAACTGTATATTGGCTGTTGGCCGTTGGCTGTTGGCTGCTGGCCGCATGTACGTCGGGTGTAGAGAATCCTATAAAGGTGGACTCATTGCCTGCTATCTATCCCGATTACGTCGGGGTGACGATTCCTGTGGAGATAGCCCCGCTGAACTTTAACAGCACCGATCCTGAGATCGATGCAATGGATGTGGTGGTGCGTGGCTCTAAGGGCGGAGAATTGCATCTGCAAGGCGACGAAGCCGACTTTGATATCACTGACTGGCATGAGCTGACACAGCAGAACAAGGGTGGCGAACTCACCTTTACCGTATGTACCCGAAAAAACGGGCAATGGCAGCAGTATAAGGACTTTACGGTCAGCGTGAGTCTATATGCCCTCGATGAGTGGGGACTCACCTATCGTCGCATAGCTCCCGGTTATGAGGTGTTTAGCAAGATGGGCCTTTACCAGCGTGACCTTTCGTGCTTCGATGAGTATCCTATTATTGAGAATACCCAAGTGCCGGGCATGTGTGTCAACTGCCACTCGGCGCGACAGACCGATCCCTCGCAGTTTGTATTCCATGTCCGTGGCGACCATGGTGCAACGATGTTCCAGACAGACGGTCAGCGTGAATGGCTCAAGGCCAGCAACGACCAGTTGGGTGGCTCAATGGTCTATCCCTACTGGCATCCTAGCGGGCAGTATTGTGCTTTCTCTACTAATCAGACACGTCAGGGCTTCCATGTGGCTCCTAATGAACGTATCGAGGTTTTCGACTTGTCAAGTGATGTGTTTGTCTATCATCCTGCCACCCACGAGATTATTAAGGACTCGCTGCTCTCTACGAAAGACTGGAGCGAGAACTCGCCCGTGTTCTCTCCCGATGGCAAGACGCTGTATTACATGACCTGTAAGCAGCAGGATTATCCCATGCACTATAAGGATGAGAAGTATAACCTCTGCAAGATAGCTTTCGATCCTGAGACGGGACGTTATGGCGAACAGGTGGATACCATTTTTAATGCTGTGGCTATGGGTAAGAGCCTGACATGGCCGCGTCCCAGCTACGACGGGAAGTACATCCTCTTTACGCTGATGGACTATGGCTATTTCTCTATCTGGCATGAGGAGAGTAATCAGTGGTTGCTCGACCTTCAGACGGGAGAAGCGCGTGAGTTGAAGGAAATCAATAGTGAGCGGGCCGACAGCTATCACAACTGGAACATCAATTCTCACTGGATAGTCTTTACCAGCCGCAGGGATGATGGGCTCTATAGCCGTCTCTACCTGGCGAGTGTCGACGAGCAGGGGCGCTTCTCAAAACCCTTTCTGTTGCCCCAGCGCCATCCGAAGGAGTATTATGAAGAGAGCATCTTCTCTTTCAATGTACCCGACTTTACGAAGTCGAAGGTGGAGTTTAATGCCTACGAAGCAGGCCGTGAAATAGTTTCTGATAAGCGTATTGGGACAAAAGTCAGTTCTCCCGCCAAATAGGGGATAATCTCCATAACAACAAAACAACTTGTTTTGTTCTCGTTCAGATAGTCTTTTACACTCTAAGGAACTATCTCTTTGAAGACAAAACAAGTTGTTTTGTTGTTACTGTAATAAAGGTTTGCTTTTAGATGATAGGTTATTTGAATGGAATAGCCTGTTCTTTCATCACTTTGGCCACGTCATCCACGTCGAATGGAACCTTGCCCTTGCCCAGTTCAGGCGCATTGAACGACTTCAGGTTGTTGTCGTAGAACGTTGGGTATTGCTGTGGCAGACAGAAGGGCTTGTGGGCCTTGCCGTCCTTGTCTACGTAGCAGAAGTAAGGCTTGCCGTATAGTCCGTCGTCGCGTTTCGAGGCGAAGACAAACCAGTGGCTGTTCGATGACCATGAATGGTATGTATCGCTCTTTTGGCTATTGACTATGCTGAGGCTGTCAACAGCGCCCGTTTGCAGGTTCATCATCTGTAGGTCGGCCTCTGGATGCCAGATTGGGAAGGTGCCATAGTCGGCTACTGTGAAGAGTACAAAACGTCCGTCAGGACTAATGCGGGGGTGGCAGACACTCCTCTGGCTGAAGAGTGTGTCGATTTTGGTACCAATGGTGCCGTCGCTCTCGTTGAAGGGGATGCGCACAAGGCTGTATTGCAGGTTCCTGATATCCTGAGGCAGGCTCACAGTGTCGGCACTGCAATAGTAGATGTACTTGCCATCGGGCGAGAACGTGGGGAAGGTCTCGAATTTCAGACTGTCGGTCAACAGGGGCGATGAGATGATGCGGTGCTCCTGCATGTCGGCCACGTAGACGTTTGATGCTGCATCGTAGACCTCCAAGCGTTTACTGGCCAGACTGTGGAAAGCTGGAATGATCTTCTGGGTGGAGTAGGTGATGTAACGCCCCGTAGGACTGAAACAGAAGTACACGCTACCCGGGATGTTGAGTTTGCTCAGTTGGCCGTTGCGGTTCAGGATGGCGCCGCCGCCAGGACCGCGTACATACATCATCGACAGTCCTGGGTCTTGATTGGCGTAGGTGTGGCAGTTCATACAGCGGTTCTCCAACTGTTCATGGTGGCCCAGGGCATTTACGTCGAAGTTCTCCACGCAACGCTGCTGAATCTGCACGTGGTTCCAAATCTCATAGTCGGGCTCGATGAGGCGGTAGGTAAGGTAAGGATCAACTTTGTCGCTTACCACCTGCCACTTGAAGGACTTGTATTGTGTCCATGTCCCGTCGATGAGTGCTGTTACGGTGACCTCTATCTCTTTATCGGCCGATTGCTGCATCAGCGTCTTCCATTCGTCGATGTCGAACACAGCCTCATTGCCGCGGGTATTCAGCGTCAGTTTGCCAGCCTTCACCTCGATAGCTTTGCAGTTGGCACGGAGCAGGAAGTTCAGCGGAGCAATATTCTCGGGAATGGTCACGTCGCAGTAGTCGGGATATATAGGAGGCAACTCGCTGTTCTGCTGCACGTTCTCTGGAGTTGGTGCGCAAGAAAGGTAAAAAGGTAAAAAGATAAAAAGGTAAAACAGTCGTCTCATATCTCAGGAGCTTTAATCTTATCAAAGTAATACCAGTAAGAGCCTTTGAACAGAGTGCTGCCACGTTGTTGGTTGTATTGCTGGAACCGTTCAAAAACGTCACTCTGTTGTATGTACTTCTCCCACTCTTCTTGTGAGGCGTCAGTGCCAGCCAGCCAGATGCACAGGGCTTCCTGATAGAGCGGTTTCAGGCGAGGTTTGCCTGTCTCGATGCAATAGCGATCGTAGTCGCGCTTGAAGTTGGCGATGTCCTTCAGCAACAGGTTGCTGCACAGAATATAGTCGAGGGCGATGGTGTTGTCGGGATTAGCATCAAGCAGTTGCATCATCAGAAAATGTGCATTGTCGGAAATGGTTATTGTGTCATGTCGGTTTACCCTCTGCATCTTCTTCTGATAGATTTGCTGGCCGTGTTGGCGGATGTTCTCTGCCCACTTCCTGTATACCAGTGTTTTGTCGAGAATGCGCAGATACTTTTCTGCCGCTAGTGAGTCACCGCTAACGATATTGCATTCTGCCAAGCGGCGCATCATGCGGACATTACGGTTGTTATGAGAAAAGACGTTGGTCATCATGGCGGCTCGCTCTGTAAAGGTCATGTCGCCTAGTGCCCAGTAGAGTTCATTCATGTTACGAATGGTGAGCATAGGGGTCTCTGGACCGATTTTCTCAAATGTGCCAAGATAATTTGGCGTGAACTGGAGCAGATGGTCTGGTAGTTGGCCACGCTGAGCTTGTGACAGATTGTAAAAGAAGAGCATCTGGTCTGTCCATTGGCCTGAGCCTTCTACCAGCTGGATTACTTTGTCGTGGTTACCGAAGTAGTATTCACAGTCTACGGCAAAGTCCTTCTCAAGAATGAAGTCGGGGCCTTGCAACTTCTTTACTTGGGGCAGCCCGAAGAGCATCCAGGCAGGCAACAGAAGACTGCAACAAACGGCAGCCTGCTTCTTCCAATCTTTGGCAAGTGATACCAACCATAACA
>Ga0265298_10000629_pt1 | contig 51589 bp, 34 predicted proteins | sample AusTroGonzalo_MG_3_FD_193486 | JGI IMG/M metagenome (GOLD analysis project Ga0265298, IMG submission 193486) | Bovine rumen microbial communities from tropical cattle in Woodstock, Queensland, Australia - Gonzalo_01 | ecosystem: Host-associated > Mammals > Digestive system > Stomach > Rumen ...
GGTGGCGCCGTAGAAATCGAATTCGACCGGGTGGTCGGAGAGGATCTGCGCCGCGTTGATCATGCCGACGATGGCCGGGCCGCCGAGGTTCTTCACGTTCGGAGCGCGTCCGCCGGTGATCGAATGGAGCAGCTGTGCATACGGCGTGGCTTTGAATTTTTCCAGTGCGTCGGCAAAAATCAGCTTGCCGGTCATCAGACCGCCGTCGCCGTCCTTGACGGAAGCGCAGGCCTTGAACGCCGGCGAATTGAAATCGATGTCCGCATAAAGGAAGTCCGCCAGCGAGCAGCCGGTCACGGAAACTTTCAGTTTTTTCATGATCAGATCCTTTCCTGATGGTTGAATTTAACGGATAAAATACATCGTTCAAGCGGGATTTGCAATCCGCGAAACTTAAAAAAACGGCAAATTTTCCGGCCATGCGGCTTTGAAATTTGCTTTTTCCTTTTATCCGTGATACATTACTGAAGATTTTCCATTAACCAAAGGAGTGTCGAATATGAGAGAAAGCGGATTTGTTGATCTGCAGATCAACGGCAATTTGGGAATTGATTTTTCCGACCCGGCTCTGACCGAAGACCGGTTCATGGTTGCGGCGGAGCATATTTTCGCCGGCGGGACCGAAATTTTCCTGCCGACCATCGTGACCAGTCCGAAAGAAGTCTTTCTGCGGAATCTGTCGGTGATCCGGAGCGCCTGTGAAAAACGCGGACTGCTCAAGCAGGTGCCGGGCGTGCATATGGAAGGTCCGTTCATTTCCAATCAGCCGGGCGCGGTCGGGGCGCACCGTCCGGAGTATGTGATCCCCCCCGATTGCGCATTTTTCGATGAGATCATGCGCCGATCGGGCAATTATGTGAAACTGCTGACCGTGGCGGCGGAAGTCCCGGGGATGGAAGCCCTGATCTCGCATGCGTCTGCCATGGGCGTGGCGGTTTCCTGCGGACACCAGCTGGCCGGCAGCGAGGACCTCGCCGCGGCGGCCACAGCCGGAGCGAAACTGCTGACCCATCTGGGCAACGGCTGTCCCAACCTGATCAACCGCCATCGCAACATGATCTGGGCGGGCATGGCCAACGATGACCTGACCGCCATGATCATCACCGACGGCCACCATCTTCCCGGGGATCTGATCAAGTGCATCGTCCGCGTCAAAGGAGCGGACCGGGTGATCGTCACCAGCGATGCGGCACCGATCGCGGGAATGCCGCCGGGACGTTACGATGGTTGGGGCAATGTGGGCATCCTGGAACCCAACGGACTGTATCACAATCCGGAAAAAGGCTGTCTGATCGGTTCGTCCGCCTCGGTTCGCGACTGTGTGAACTTCCTGCGCTCGCTCGAAATCCTGGACGAAACAGAGATCGAAAAAGTCTCCCGCACCAATCCGCTCAAGATGATCGGCATGCTGTAAGCATCGTCTTCCGTCCTGGTCCCGGCAGCCGGTGTATTTCCGGCCGGCTGTCTCACGTCAACAGCCAGCCGGAGAAATTTTTTTACAAAAAAATTATTTTCCGCACAATAAAAACCGTCCGTCCGACGTTACTTACTAAAGAATAAGGATTGTACTGTTTGTCAAAAGAGGAGTTAGGGGAATATGAAACTGAAGACTTTTTTCTTGCGGACGTTCGAATTTCTGCTGGGTGGCGCGATTCTGGCGGGGGCGGTGATCTTTTATGTGAAAACCGGGACGGAACGGACCATCAACTCGGGCCGGAGACGGGTCGAGATCCCCGCGGTGAAAGTGGAGCGGGTGAAGACCGCCACGATCCAGGCGCGGGTCGAAGGGATCGGGACCGGACTGGCCAAGGAATCGGTCGACATCACGGCCAATGCCACCGAACTGGTGGTCGGCCTTTATTTCGATGACGGCCAGTCGGTAGCCAAAGGACAGCGTCTGGTCCAGCTGCGGGACGACCAGTATCAGGCGGAACTGCTGCAGACCCGGATCAACCTGGCGGAACAGGAACGCGAACTGAAACGGATCACGCCGCTGTATCATGCCCGGATCACCTCGCAGAAAGATTACGATGCCGCCAAGACCGCAGTCTCGCGGGCGAAGACGGCAGTCGGGATCGTCGAATATCAGATCGGCAACCGCCGGATCAGTGCGCCGTTCGCGGGCAAGCTCGGCATGCGGAATGTCAGTATCGGCGACCTGGTTTCGCCGGGCACCAAGATCACCACGCTGGATGACATCAGCTCGATCAAGGTCGATTTCCGGGTGCCGGAAAAATATTATCCGGAAGTCAGGCCCGGCCAGAAAGTCGGGGTGCAGACCGCTTCGTTCCCGAACCGGGTCTTTTCCGGTTCGATCACGGCCATTTCTCCCCGCATCGATCCGGTGACCCGCTCGGCCGAAGTCCGCGCCATGGTTCCGAATCCCGAAGGCAAGCTCGCTCCCGGCATGCTGTTCGTGGTCACGCTGGAACTTGGCCAAAGGACCTCGATCAACGTGCCGGAACAGGCGCTGATGAGTCTGGGCGAGATCCAGTATGCGTTCGTTTACAAGCCAGGACAGAAACGGGTGGAACGGCGGGAGATCAAGCTCGGACAGCGCAGCCGCGGGCAGGCGGAGATCCTTTCCGGCCTGAAAGTCGGCGAACTGCTGGTGGTCGACGGCGTGCTCAAGCTGGTGGACGGCGCTGCGGTCCAGGTGATCTCCGACAATAAGCCCGCCGGAAAAAGCGTTGAAAAGCCGGCCGGAAAGAAGGGAGCCGGCAAATGAGTATCTGTTCCGTTTCAGTATCCCGGCCGGTGCTCGCCATTGTGACCGTGCTGCTGGTCGTGGTCTTCGGCTATATCGGGCTTTCCCGTCTGCCGGTCCGCGAATTCCCGGACATCGACGTGCCGATGATTTCGATCCGCACCGAATATGACGGCGCTTCCGCCAGCGTGGTGGAGACCAAGATCACGGAGATCATCGAAGGCGCGGTCGCCGGCATCGAAGGTCTGGATTCCATCGAATCGATCAGTATGGACGGTTTTTCCCGGATAACGCTGGAATTTTCGGTCAACCGCGACATCGACGCCGCCGCCAACGATGTGCGCGACAAGGTCAGCCGCATCCTGAGCCGTCTGCCGGACGAGGCCGATTCGCCTGTTGTGGCCAAATTCGACTCTTCCAATTCCCCCGTGATGATCTGTGCCGTCACCAGCAACAGGATGACCCGCATGGAACTGACCGATTATGTGGACCGCTATCTGCTCGACCGGTTCTCGGTCCTTGAGGGCGTGGCGGACGCTTCGATCCTGGGGGCGCAGGAACAGTCGATGCGGATCTGGCTGAACCGTACCGCCATGGCCGCCCGCGGCATCACCGTGGGCGATATCGAAGACACGCTGGAAAAGGAAAACGTGGAAAATCCCGGCGGCCGGATCGAATCATACGAACGCGAATTCGTGGTGCGGCTGAGCCGTCAGTATCACACCGTGGATGATTTCAAGTCGATGGTGCTCAAGAAGAGCGCCGACGGCAACTACATCCGGCTCGGCGACGTGGCCGATGTGCAGCTCGGACCGCGCAATACCCGGCAGATGTTCACCGCGAACATGCAGCCGATGATCGGCATCGGCATTTACAAGCAGTCCACCGCCAATACGCTGACGGTGTCCTCCGGCGCGCAGAAGCTGATCAAGGAACTGGAGACCAACCTGCCCAAAGGCATGTCGATCCGGACGCTGCGCGACGAATCCAAATTCATCAACGCCTCGATCAGGGAAGTGGAACATTCGCTGATGATCTCGGCGGTGCTGGTGATTCTGATCATCTTCCTGTTCCTGGGCACGGTGCGCGCCTCGCTGATCCCGGCGCTGACGGTGCCGATCTCCCTGATGGGCTCCTTCATCGTCCTCTACATCATGAAATACAGCGTGAACATCCTGACGCTGCTGGCGCTGGTGCTGGCGATCGGCATGGTGGTGGATGACACGATCGTGGTGCTGGAAAACATCCACCGGCGGATCGAGGAAGGCGAACCGCCGCTGCTGGCCGCGGTTCGCGGTTCGGAACAGGTACTGTTCGCCGTGATCGCGACCACGCTGGTGCTGATCGCGGTGTTCATGCCGATCACGCTGTGGGCGGGCAAAACCGGCAAGCTCTTCACCGAATTTGCCGTGGCGATGACCGCCTCGGTCTGTTTCTCCAGTTTCGTGGCGCTGATCTTCACCCCGATGCTCTGCTCCAAACTGCTGAAGAAGAAAGACATGTCCTATCTCGGCCGGGCGGTGAACTGGTGCATGGCCAAGCTGGAAAACGGTTATGCTTTCCTGCTGCGCGGAACGGCGAAAGCGCCGTATCTGACCTCGTTCATCTTCCTGGCGATCTGCGTGCTGATGGTCTGGGGCTGGCAGCGTCTGCCGGCCGATTACGAACCGCTGGAAGACCGCGGCATGGTCAATATCCGCATGCTTACCCCGGAAGGCACCAACTTCTATACCATGAACGACGCCTCGTATCAGATGATGCGCGTGGTGTATCCGGTGGTGGAATCAGGCGAGGGGCTCACGCTGATGGTCGTGGTGCCGCGTTTCGGCGACAGCCAGGGCGCGGCCAACCGCGGTTTCGCCATGCTCGAACTGGCCGACTGGTCCAAGCGCAAGCGCACCTCGCAGCAGCTGATGGAATCCCTGCGCAAGGAATTGAGCATGATCCCGATGCTGAAGCTGCAGCCGTTCCTGCCGAAAGGGATCGGCGCACGCGGCAATCCGGTGCAGTTCGTGATCGGCGGTCCCGATTACAAGGAACTCGTCCGCTGGCGCGATATCATGCTGGAAAAAGCGAAGACGTATCCGGGCATCACCGATATCGATTACGATTACAAGGAGACCACGCCGCAGCTGCATGTGGAAGTGGACCGCGAACGCGCCAACGAACTCGGGATCCAGGCCAAGGTGATCGGCACCACGCTGGAAACCATGCTCGGTTCCAAGAAAGTCACCACGTTCCTCGACCGCGGCCAGGAATACGATGTGGTGCTGCAGGCCGACCGTTTCAGCCGCGCCACGCCCAAGGACCTGAGCAATATCTATGTGCGTTCCAACACCTCCGGCGAACTCGTTCCGCTGGACAATCTGGTGAGGATCAGGGAAGTCGGCGATGCGGGCCAGCTGAACCGTTACGACCGGATGCGCGCCATCACCATCACGGGCAACGTGGCGCCGGGTTATGCGCTGAGCGATGTGCTCAGCTTCCTGGAAAAGACCGCGCGTGAATCGCTGCCGGAACAGGCGCAGATCGCCTACAAGGGACAATCCAAGGACCTGAAACAGACCACCGGTTCGATGCTGTTCATCTTTGCGTTGGCGCTGCTGGTGTCCTATCTGGTGCTGTCGGCCCAGTTCGAATCGTTCGTGAGTCCGCTGGTGGTGATGTGCACCGTGCCGCTCGGCATGATCGGGGCGATCGCCGCCCTGATGGCGCTCGGCATGACCATGAACATCTATACGCAGATCGGGATCATCATGCTGATCGGTCTGGCGGCGAAGAACGGCATCCTGATCGTGGAATTCGCCAACCAGCTGCGGGATGCCGGGCATGAGTTCGAGGAAGCGGTTTTCACCGCTGCCAAACTGCGTTTGCGTCCGATCCTGATGACCGGCATTTCCACAGTGGTGGGTGCGATCCCGCTGCTGCTGGCGAGCGGGGCAGGGGCGGTCAGCCGCCGGTGCCTCGGCGCCGTGGTCTTCTACGGCGGCACCAGTGCGTGCTTCCTGACGCTGTTCATCATCCCGATCGCCTATCTGCTGCTGGCGAGACATCAGAAGTCGCCGCACCAGATCCAGCGCGAGATCGAAAAGCTGGACCGGGAAAACCCGGTCAGCGTGGAGTGACGGGTTCCCGGACGGAACAACTTATTCCTGCGGATCTTCAGGGGATCCAGCCGTTTTCTTCCTGGGTCTGCCCTTTTTTCCGGACGATTCCTTTTTTCTGGCCTTTTTGGCAATCTCAGCCGAGCCGGTCTTAAAGGTGACTCCGCTTCCGGAGAGCATGCCCATGCCGCCGCTGCTGGTGACATTGATCTGCGTTTCGATCCGGTCCTTGAGTTTTTCCACATGGCTGATGATGCCGACCAGTTTGCCGCGGGCAGTCCGGAGCGACATCAGCAGTTCCAGCGCACTGTCCAGCGATTGGTCATCCAGGGTGCCGAATCCTTCATCCAGCAGCACATTGCCCAGACTGGCTTTCTGGCTGATGCTGCTCATGTCGGCCAATCCCAGCGCGAGCGCCAGGCTGACCTCAAAACTTTCCCCGCCTGAGAGATTCTTCGAGGTTCGGATCACATCGCCCCGGTAGTGGTCGATCACATTCAGTTCCAAGGGATTTTTCTGGTCGCTGATCAGGGTGAAATGCTGTTTGAACGACCCAATCCGGTTGCGGTTGGCCAGTTCGATCAGGTTCCGGAAAGTATAGCCCTGGGCGATCTTGGTGAACCGGTCTCCGGTGGCGCCGCCGAAATGGATGTCCAGATATTCCCACAGGTCGAGCTGCTTTCGCAGCTGGTTCGTTTTGTCCAGCTGTTCGGCTGCATCGTCCCTGGATTTTTGATCCGATTGAAGCGTGACAGACAGCTCCCGGATTTCTGAATCTGTTGCCTTTTTCTCATCTTCTTTGGTCTTGAGCTGTTCCAGGATCACATTTTCCTCGGCATTTTCCGGAAGTTTCGCTTTTTTCCCCGCCAGGATCTCTTTGCGCTCATCCAGCAGGGCTTTTCCGCGGATCAGGTTGTTTTCGAGTATATTGATTGCGTCAGACAAGGCGTTAAAATCCTCGAATTTCATCTGTTTTTCCAGAAAATCATTCTCATCCTGAATTTTATTTTTTGCGAGTTCAGTCCGGAAATCTTGTTCCAGCCGATCGAGTTCCGGGTTCAGCTCCTTGAGTTTTTGAGTCAGGTCTTCCTGCAGATTGCGGTTGTTTTCAACATCGGCCGCACTCTGAGCTGCTTTATCGCTTTTTGAATGGAAATTAAACTCGGCCGCATCCACCCGGGCTTTCAACGCTTTTTCGGCTTCACTGACGGAACCGGAGAAGATCGCATTCCGTTCCTTTATCAGTCTATCCCGTTCCGATCTGGCAGCATCATATTTGGCCTGCAGACCATTGACCGTATTCCTATTGTGCTGATCCTGTTGTTCGAAGAGCATTTGCGCGCTCTCAAACTCCTGTTTGCCTTTTTCCCGCAGTTGGATTTCGCCGAGAGCTTTCTGATAGTCGTAGATCCGTTTCTCAACTTCCGCCGGCAGGGAGGAATGATCGGTCCAGTCGATCTGGAGCGCCTTTTTGAATTCATCTGCGAGTTCCTGGGCAAGAATTGCGGTTTCGCTCTTTTGCTGCGTCAGCTGACTCTGTATTTCCAGCAGTTCATTCCGTGTCCGCTGGATATCGTTTACCTTGTCTTCCCGCTTATGGCGGCTGTCCAGCTGTTGCAAGGCCAGTTTCGCGATCCGGTCCTGGCAGTCCTGACGCTGTTGATCCAGCTGTTCCACTGTTCTGATGGTTTCGTCCAGGTCGTTGATCGTCTTGTCAAAAGCCTGATCCTGAATGTCCTGTTCATCGCAGAACGGGTGTTCAGTGGATCCGCAAAGAGGACACGGCTTCCCTTTACCGAGCTTCTTCCGATCTTCTTCCAGCGAAGCCTTGCGATCATGAAAAGTCTTCAGTTCAAAGGCCTTGAGCTTCATCGTCCTTAATTCTTCCAGCGTGTTTTCACCCAGCTGTTCTTGGATGTCAGACTCGGTTTTCTGCAATTGCTGCTTCTGATAGGCCATGGCTTTTTCCACCTCCTGTTCCTTTTCCTGGAGGGGGCCCAATTGTTTCTCATACTGGTTCAGTTCCTTCTGCAGCTCATTGCGCTTGTTCTGTGTTGTCAGGTCGTCATTTTCCTTTGTGACCAGGGTCTGCCTCCTGGTTTCCCAGACGGCCCTGCGGGTTTCCAGATCATGATCTGCAGCATGTTCAGCCAGATAAATTTCCGCCATTTGGGATTTTTTATCCAGCTCCGACCAGATCTCTTTCTTCTTCTGGAAATCCTGATAATTCTGATCCAAAGAATACTTTGCCTCCTTCAGCTCCTTGTCGATTTGTTCCAGATTTGCTTTCCGGTTCGCGATTTCCGAATCCAGCTGACGGACTTTGATGAAGAGTTCCTGCTGGGTATTCTGCTCCGCTTTGTATTGATCCAGTTTTTTTTGGGCCGCGGTTTTTTCTGCCGCTGAATCCGCGGCCGATTTCTCCAACGCTGCGGATTGTTTTTTGCGCTTGTCCAATTCCGTCTGCCTCATGCTGATCTCACGGCGCTTCTGCTGCAGCTTCTGATATATATCCTGACATGTCTGTGCCCGTTTGGCATTTTCCAGACGGATCTGATCGGGTTCGGATGCATTATACTGCTGCTGCAGGAAATTCAGTTCTTCGACTGTAGCTTTGAGGCTGACCTCGTCATCGCGGATCTCGCTGAACAGCTGTTTGCAGGATTTCAGGTCATCGATCGCTTTTTCCTGAGACTGCTGCTTTTGCATCAGTTCATTCAGCTGGTTTTCCAGCTTCGTCTTTTCCTCATCCGGCAATACATGGATATCTTGCAGCTTTTCCAGCGCTATTTTATGTTTTTTATCGGTTTCAGAATACAACTGAAAGATTTTTCTGCCGATCTCGCCGTATACTTCGGTCCCCGTGATATTCGAAAGAATTCCGGAGCGCTCTTTTTCCTTGGCTTTCAGGAAGGCATCGAAACTGCCCTGCGCCAGCAGCACGCATTTCGTAAACTGTTTCTGATCCAGTCCGATCAGCCTGGGGATCTCATTTTCGAAATCAGTGATCTTGCCGGCGATTTCCTGATCGTTCCGATAGAGCTTCTGCACACAATTTCCAAATAATTTCTTCGCACCGGCCTTGTTCGTGCGCTGGTGGGAAAAGAAGGCACGGTATTCATCTTTGCCCAGTGTAAAGGTCAGTTCGGAGATCAGTTCTTTGCATCCTTCGCTCATGATGATATCTTCGTCCTGGTTCGGCTTGTCAGCCCGCGGAGTGCAGCCGTAAAGCGCCAGACAGATCGCATCCAGAATACTGGATTTGCCCGAACCGGTATTGCCGGAAATCAGGAAGATCCCTCTCTTGTAGTCATCGGAATCAAAATCGATCTCGGTTTCGCCGTAAAGCGAGTTGACATTCTTGAACCGGAGTTTCTTGAATTTCATGACCGCACCCGAGGATGCCGGTTCCGTTTTTTCAGGCGCTTCCACCGGATCGCAGACTGCATTCTGGGCCTGACGGTAATATTCCACCAGCTTGGCTTTCTGTTCATCCGAGGTCATTTTCCGGTCGGCGTTCAAGGTTTCCAGAAACACCTCTTCCGGGGTCAGTTCCGCCAGCTGCCTGTTGTCTGATTCCGGCGCGGTTTTCCGTTCTTCGACCGCCCTGTGCCGGACTTCCGGCTTAATGATCTGGACAAAAGAGCTCTTCGCCATTTCCAGCCGCAGATCGATCTGCCAGTTGGGGATGACTTCCTCGCCGGTATAGATCGGTTTCACCCAGACCGGTTCCTTTTGGTCCTCCAGTTCCGCCAGCTGCTGAAGGAGTTCCTCCATGTTGCCTTCGATGACCCGCATCTTATGAAAACATTCATCGGGAATTTCGATCCCCTGCTGATTTGTCAGGTCCTGCGTATCCAGCAGAATCACCTGCGGCGCATACATTTTTTTCCGGAGCTGCATCTTGAGCAGGGAACCGGCATAGCGCCAGTTTTCAAAGTCGGGAACGCTCTGCGGTTTATGGATATGGCCCAGGGCGCCGTAGGCAAATCCCTTCGGCAGGGAATTCAAATCCACGGAATCCAGGGTCCCGACCGTTTCATACGGGACAGTTTCCGGCGTTTCCGCATCGACGGCGAAGGTGGTCCCTTCCGCATATAAATGACCCATGGCGATGATCGGTATGTCCCGTCCTCCTCGCAGAGAATCGGCCAGCTTGTAGACTTCATGGTAATGTCTGATGATGCCCTGATTCAGTTTGGTCTTTTTGTCCTGGGCAGTTTCCCCTTCCGGAACGTTGTCCCGCACATCGCGTTCCCGCAGATACGGCACCGCGCAGACATACGCCGCCGGATTCTCCTTCGGCCCCAGTGTGATCACTTCCTGGGACAGGTCATTCTGATCGACTTTGCCGATCACGTGAATATCCATCCGCCGGAGCAGCCCCTGCGGCGCTTCGAGGAAGTTGGCGTTGTCATGATTGCCGGCAATGACAATGATCTGGCGGCAGCCCGCTTTCTGCAGATCCATCAGAAAATCATAATAAAGGTTCTGCGAATCGTTGGAAGGCGTTCCGTTGTCGAATACGTCGCCGGCAAAAAGCGCCGCTTCGATCTGTTCCGATTTGACTTTTTCAACCAGAAAACGGAATACTTTTTCAAATTCCTCATGCCGGCGCTGATTGTCCAGCGTGCAGCCCAGATGGATGTCGCCGATGTGCAGGATCTTCATGTGTTGTGCTCCCGGTTATGGTTTTCTCAATTGCTGATACGTTTCCAATATAATAAAATTTTACTGGAATACAAGCATCGCTTCCGGATTTTCGGAAAAAATGCCGAAACTTGCGATCCGGGATTGAAAGAAACCATTGCGCAGAGTAAATTATACCAACCTGATCAACCATGGAGGGGATATGATCATACAAGTTGACCCGGCCCGGTGTGTGAAATGCGGCGCATGCGTGAAAGACTGCATCGTGGAGATCCTCAGACCCGGTGCAGACGGCTTTCCCGCGGTCGCGCCCGAACTGGAACGGTATTGCCTGAACTGTCAGCATTGCCTGGCGGTCTGTCCGCAGGGGGCTCTGACCTGTCACGGCATCACTCCCGGACAATGTCCCGTTCCCGGTCCTCTGCCGGAACCGGAGAAGATGCTCAATCTGCTGCGCCAGCGCCGGAGCATCCGCCAATTCAAAGATGAGAATCTGCCGCCGGAGATACTGCAGCCGCTGAGAGATTCCCTGGCCTGGACGCCGACCGGATGCAACGACCACCGCCTTTTCTTCCATATCACGGAGGACCGGTCCGAAATGGAATTTTTCCGCCTGGAGACGGGGCGGATGCTGAAACTGTTGATCCGGACCGGCATCATGCGTCTCATTTATCCGAATTACCATCGCTATCTGCAGGAGATCATGAACGGCAAGGACGTGATTTTCCGTAATGCTCCGCATGTGATCGTGGCGGCGACGCCCAAAGACGCACCCTGCAAGGAAGCCGATCCGTGGATCGCGCTCAGCTATTTCGATCTGCTGGCGCAGAGTTATGGAGTCGGCACCTGCTGGTGCGGTTTCGGCGTCTACGCTTTCCGCTGGAACGCCCGGCTGCGGAATCGTCTGAATTTGCCGCGCGGCTATAAGATCGGCGCGGTCCTGCTGTTCGGCAAACCGGCAGTCCAATATCCGCGGGCCACCCGGCCGCCCCAGTTCGAAATTCAATAAACCACATTTGATATTACCCGGAAGGAGACATCCCATGAAAGCAATCATCATCGGCGGCGTAGCCGCAGGAGCGAGCGCCGCGGCCCGGCTGAGACGGCTCGACGAACATGCGCAGATCATTCTGCTGGAAAAAGGAAAATTCATCTCATACGCGAACTGCGGTCTGCCGTATCATCTCGGCGGCGTGATCCCCGACCGCGATGATCTCCTGGTCATGGAACCGGAGAAATTCCAGTCCTGGTTCGATATCGAAGTCCGCACCGAAAACGAGGCGGTCCGGATCGACCGCGCCGGCAAAAAGCTGGATATCCGCCGGGCGTCCGGGGAGGTCTATCAGGAATCCTACGACAAACTGCTGATCGCCACCGGCGCCGTGCCTTCCGGTGCGGTCACGCAGAAACGCGTGTTCCACCTCTGGACTTTGGCCGATATGGACAAAGTCGCCGCGAGGTTGGACGGGGCAAAAAGCGCGGTGATCGTCGGCGCCGGATTCATCGGACTGGAAGCCGCGGAAAACCTCAAAGGCCGCGGACTGGATGTTACCATTATTCAGCGGAGCAATCATGTTCTGCCGACCCTGGACGCGGAAATGGCGCAGCCGCTCGCGGACGAACTGGTCCGTTCCGGCATCGTGCTGCGTTTCGGCTGTCAGGTGAAGGATTACACCGAAAAAGAGGATTCGGTGATCGTGCATCTGGACTGCGGCATCGATCTGGAAACGGACGCGGTGATCGTTTCGACCGGCGTGCAGCCGAATTCGAAACTGGCACAGGAATGCGGTCTGGAATGCGGGAAACGCGGACATATCATCGTGAACGAACGGATGCAGACCTCCGATCCGGATATTTTCGCCGCGGGCGATGTGGTCGAAGTGACCGATCCGGTTTTCGGCGGTCGCACCGCTATCCCGCTGGCCGGTCCCGCCAACAAACAGGGACGGATCGCCGCCGATGCGATGGCCGGACGGATCTCCGCTTATCAGGGCAGTTTCGGCACCAGCGTGGTCAAGGTCGGACATCTCACCGCCGCAAGTGTGGGGCTGACCGAAAAACGGCTGAAGGATATGGGCAAAACTTACCGCAAACTCTATCTGCATCCGAATTCGAATGCGTCATATTATCCCGGCGGCTCGCGGATGACTTTGAAGCTGATTTTCGGCGATGACGGCGCGATCTACGGCGCGCAGATCGTAGGCGTCAAGGGCGTGGACAAGCGCATCGACACCATTGCACAGGCAATGCGGAACCATCTGACCGCGCCGCAGCTGGGCGCTCTCGAACTGGCTTATGCGCCGCCCTACAGCTCCGCCAAGGACCCCGTGAATTTTGCCGGATTCGTCGCGGAAAACATCCTGAACGGCCTGACCGATGTGGTTTATCCGGATACCATTCCCGCCGATGCGGTGATCCTGGATGTGCGCGAGCCGGAGGAAAATGCGCTGGGAGCCATTCCCGGTGCGGTCAATTGTCCGCTCGGCAAACTCCGCGGCCGTTTGGCTGAACTGGACAAAGGCAAGTTCTATGTCACCTGCTGTCAGGTCGGTCTGCGCGGCTATCTGGCGGAACGCATCCTGAAACAGAACGGGTTCAGAGCCGCCAATCTTTCCGGCGGTTATCTGGGCTGGAAACTCTTCCATCCCGATCCCGTGGAACCGCCGCAGCCTTCTGCCGCTCCGGCAGTCAAGGATGTTCCGGCTGCCGGTATGACCCGGCTGGATGTGCGGACTCTGCAATGTCCGGGTCCGGTGCTGAAACTCAAGAAGGCGATCGCCGAAGCCAAGTCCGGGGAAGGAGTGCATCTGCTGGCGGCTTCCGCCTTCGAACGCGATCTGCTGAACTGGGCGAAAGGCGGCGGACATCAGGTCGTGAACCTGACCCGTCAGGACGGCTATCTGGAAGCCGATGTGCTCAAAGGTGACAGCGCAGCAAAGGTTCAGATGCCGGTCCAGGGCGGTCATGCCGTGGCGATGGTGGTGTTCAGCAACGATTTTGACCGGGCGATGGCGGCCATGATCCTGGCAAACGGATTTGCCGCGGCCGGTGCGAAAGTCACGGTCTTTTTCACCTTCTGGGGCCTTTCCGTGCTGCGGAAGAACCCCGCGCCGCATGTCCGCAAGGATCTGATCTCCCGGATGTTCGGCTGGATGCTGCCCAACGGCGCCATGAAACTGGCGCTTTCCAAAATGAATATGATGGGCATGGGCGGCGCCATGATGAAATCGGTGATGAAGCGTAAAGGCGTCTTGTCCCTGCCGGACCTGATCCGCTCGGCGCGGGAAGCCGGCGTAAAATTCATCGCCTGCGACATGGCCATGGACATCATGGGGATTACCCGCGAGGAACTGATCGAAGTGGATGAAGTCGCCGGAGTTGCAACGTTCGCAGAAATCGCGAAAAACTGCAATAATACGCTGTTCATCTGAGTCCGGACGCAGAAAAAAACGAAAAAAAGTTGCCAAAAAGTCAAAAACTGCTTGATTTCTCTTTAAAAGGAGGTATATTAAGGACTCTTTGAAATGGAATTGAAATTGAAACAGTCAAAACATAGCAACAGGAGTTGAGAAAATGTCAAGACATCCGAGCCTGAAAAGCACCGGCAAGATCCGCAAGAAAAGAAACGTTCTGAAGAAATTCGAACGCGTTGACCTGCTTACTGCAGACGGCCGCTGGAAACCCGGCCAGAAGGTCATCGGCGGACTGCCGAAAACCAAGCCCCTCGAATAAGTTTCGAACGACGGCTTGATTCGCCAGACGGGGCATCCTTCCAACGAGGAGCAGCCCCGTTTTTTTATTTCATCAGCACAGCAGGAGGAATTCAGAAATCATGGCTAAAAACACTGTGATCCAGAAAATTCTGGAAAAACATATCGTTTCCGGCAACCCCGTTCCGGGCGAACCCGTTTCGATCCGCATCGATCAGACCCTGACCCAGGATGCCACCGGCACCATGGCTTATCTCGAACTGGAAGCGATGAATATCGACCGTGTCAAGACCGAACTTTCCGTTTCCTATGTCGATCACAACATGATGCAGAACGGTCCGGAAAACCGCAACGACCATCTGTATCTGCAGAGCGTTGCCGCGGCCAAGGGCGTGGTTTTTTCGCGTCCCGGCAACGGTATCTGCCATCAGGTGCATCTGGAGCGTTTCGGCGTTCCCGGCAAGACCCTGCTGGGGTCCGACTCCCACACGCCCACCAACGGCGGCATCGGCATGATGGCGATCGGCGCCGGCGGCCTGGATGTGGCCCTGGCCATGGCCGGACAGCCCTTCCGCATGGCTTATCCCAAGATCATCGGCGTGAAGCTGACCGGCAAGCTTTCCGACTGGGTGTCCGCCAAGGATGTCATTCTGGAAATGCTCCGCATCCTCACCACCAAAGGCAATGTCGGCTGCATGGTCGAATATTACGGCGAAGGCGTTGCCACGCTCACGGTCCCCCAGCGCGCCACCATCACCAACATGGGCGCGGAACTCGGCGTGACCTGCTCGGTCTTCCCCTCCGATGAAATGACGAAGGAATTTCTGGAAAAACAGGGACGCGGCGGTTCCTGGACCGAACTGAAAGCGGAGAATCCGGAATACGACAAGGATATCGAAATCGACCTGAGCAAACTCCGGCCGCTGGCGGCATGTCCTTCCAGCCCGGACAATATCAGAACCATTGCCGAACTGGCCGGCACGGAAGTCGGACAGGTCATCATCGGTTCCTGCACCAACAGTTCTTTCCGCGACCTGACGATCGTCGGCGCCATGCTCAAGGGGCGCAAGATCAGCCCGAATGTGACGCTTTCGATCGCCCCGGGCAGCCGGCAGGTGCTGGAAATGCTCGCCCGCAACGGCACGCTGGCGGACATCATTTCCGCCGGAGCCCGTATCCTGGAATCCGGCTGCGGCCCGTGCATCGGGCAGGGACAGAGTCCCGCCAACGACACGGTCACGCTCCGCACTTTCAACCGCAACTTCCCCGGACGCACCGGCACCAAGGGCGACCAGAACTATCTGGTCAGTCCGGAAGTGGCCGCCGCGGCTGCCCTGACCGGGAAGATCACCGATCCGGCCGCGCTCGGTTTCCCCTATCCGCAGGTGAAGGATGCGGAAAAATTCCTGATCGACGATTCCATGCTGATCCCGCCGCCGTGCTGCGGCAAAAATATCGAGATCATCCGCAAGAAGACGATCGGCAGTCCGCCGGTCAATCAGGCCATGCCCGAAACGATCAAAGGAACCGTGGTGATCCGCACCGGCGACAAGACCAGCACCGACGACATCATGCCCGCCGGAATCCACCTGAAACACCGCAGCAATATCCCCGAATACGCGAAAGTCGTGTTCGAGCGGTTCAATGAAGAAGGCAAGCCGACCTTTGCCCAGCGCGCCGCCGCGGTGCGCGATGCCGGTCGGCACGGTATCATAGTCGGTCGCGACAGCTACGGGCAGGGTTCTTCCCGCGAACATGCCGCCATCTGCCCGATGTATCTGGGTGTCAAGGCCGTGATCGCCTATGCGATCGAACGCATCCATGCCGCCAACCTGATCAACTTCGGCATCGTGCCGTTCACCTTCGTCAACAAGGAAGATTACGAACTGCTCCCTGAAGGGACGGAGATCGTGATCGAAAACCTGCCGGAAAAACTTGCCAAACGCGCTTTCCCGATCATCGCCAAAGCGAACGGGCATGAGATCCCGCTGACCAGCAAACTTTCCGATGAGGATATCCGCATCCTGCTCGCCGGCGGACGGCTGAACCTGAAGTGAGGAATTCTGTCAGCATGCTCCATCCGCTGATCGAAAATGCTTACAAGGTATTGGACGGCGAGGCGCTGACCCGGGAGGAAGCCTTGGCGCTGGCCGAACGGATCGAGGGGGAGGATATCCTCGACCTGGTCTCGCTGGCCAACAAGGTGCGCCATAAATTCGCCGGCAAGGTGTTCGCCTGTTCGATCCTGAATGCAAAATCCGGTCTGTGCCGGCAGAACTGCCGTTTCTGCGCGCAGGCGGAAGCGCATCATACCGGGATCGAGACCTATCCGCTGCTTTCCAAAGAGGAAATTCTGGACGCGGCGGGCGCGGCGGCGGCCAACGGGGTGTACTCCTTCGGCATCGTGACCAGCGGCTACGGCTATAAACAAAACACGCCGGAATTTCAGCAGCTGTTGGACACCATGGACGCCATGCATGAAAAGTTCCCGCAGCTGAAAATTTGCGTGTCGGTCGGCATCCTGAGCCGGGAGACCGCGAAACTGCTGGCCGAACATCACTGCTGGCGCTACAATATGAATCTGCAGACCAGTCCCGCCCGGTTCGGCGAACTGATCACGCGCGAACATTCCATTCAGGAAAAAATCGACACGATCAAATATCTGCAGGAATTCGGCGTCACGATCTGCTGCGGCGGCATCTTCGGCCTCGGCGAAAACTGGAAAGACCGCGTCGATATGGCGTTCGCCGTCCGCGAGCTCAAGGTGGACGGTTCTCCGCTGAATGTGCTGCTGCCGATCAAAGGCACGCCGCTGGAAAACATGCCGGTCATGTCTCCGCATGAAGTCGCGAAAGCTTTTGCGATCTTCCGGCTGGTCAATCCGAAGCAGATGATCAAATTCGCCGCCGGACGCGAAACCACGATGAAGGATTTTCAGGGACTGCTGATGCTCAGCGGGCTCAATGCCATGATCACCGGCGGATATCTGACCACCCGCGGGCGCAGTGTGGAAGACGACCGGAAATTCATCGAACAGCTCGAAAAATTTTGAAGTTTGAACGGGAGGCTGTCATGGAAACCAAACGCACGGCGGCCGAGATCGGCCGGTATTTCAATGGCGAAGTCGAACGCTTTTCCAATCTGGCCAAAGGACAGGCTTCGATCAAAGACGCCAGGCTGATGATGGATCTGCTCGCTGAAACCGCGTCCGCATTGGTCCCCGAAACGCATGCGATCCTCGATATCGGCTGCGGCGCGGGCAATCAGGCCCTGAATCTGCTGCAGGTGTTCCCCGGTGCGGAATGCACTTTGCTGGACATCAGTCTCGCCATGCTGGAACGTGCGAAGGAGCGGGTCGGTGCAGTTGCGTCCGGCACGGTCATCGCCGTGGAAGGCGATATCCGGACCGCGGAACTGCCGCAGGGAAAATTCGATATCGCGGTCGCCGCGGCGGTGCTGCATCATTTGCGCGATGAGGACGACTGGAAACGGACCTTCACGAAGATCCATTCCCTGCTGAAACCCGGCGGCGTTCTGCTGGTCTCCGATCTGATCTGCCATGTCAATCCGAAGATCGAGGCCAATTTCAAGGTCCGGCAGGAAGCATTCCTGCGGGAAGCGCTGGGCGATGCCGAGGCGGAACGCATCATGCAGTCCATCGCCGACAGCGATACGCCGTCCCCGCTGGAATTCCAGTTCGGCTGTCTGCGGGAAACCGGTTTCCGGGAAATCGTCCTGCTGCATAAAAATCTCGTCTTCGCCGCTTATTACGCGCTGAAATGAGCTGTTTCAGTCTGTTAAGCCGGACAGGCTGCAGCTTCCGCGATTTACGGACCTGACGGACTGGACGGACCTTTCGGACAATTGCGCGAAAACCGGACTTACGGCGCGAGAGGACAGGAGCATCATTTCCCCAAGATCTCGCGTCATGCCATGTCAGCCGCGCTGTCCGTCAAGTCCGTCCTGTCCGTCCGGTCCGTCAAGTTCGCGGAAACTCCGCGCGACCCCGGAGACACTGACCGATTTCCGGCAGAATAACAAAACACAATGGAAAAGTTATTTTTCACTATTGAAAAATCTTGCAATCAGCGTATATTAAACGTAGATTTTCAGGAGATGCAAAACCATTAACAGGAGGATTTTTCAATGTTCAAAATCGGTTATGCACAGGAGATCATCACCCCCCCGACCGGAGTCGGTCTGGCCGGTTATTTCAACAAACGCCCGAACCAGGGCATGTATGACGACCTGTATGTGAAAGTCGTCCTGATCGAATCCAACGGCAAACAGTTCGGTTTCATGACCTTCGACCTCTGCAGCATCGCGCCGCAGCTGTTCAAGGAACTGGACAGTCGGATCGTGGAAAAATTCGGCAAGGAACTGCATGACGGCCTGATCATATCTGCGACCCATACCCATACGGGTTCGGAATTCCGGGTCAAGGACGGCAAACCGATGGATGAACGGACCCAGTATGCGTTCGACCATACCGCCGATGCCGCGATCCGCGCGCTGGAACGGGCCCAGATGAACCTGCTGCCGGGCGAACTCGAAGTCGGCGCGGTCTACAACAATCCCTACGGTTTCGTGCGCCGCTACTGGATGAAGAATGGCACCATTGTGACCAACCCCGGCTGGGGCAATCCCGATATCGACAAACCCGAATGTGATTTCGACCGCACGATCAATATCCTCGCGGTTAGACAGGGCGGCCGTCTTGCTGCTCTTATCTGCAACATCGGCAACCACGGTGACACCATCGGCGGAGACATCGTCAGCGCCGACTGGTACGGCCGTTTCACGCAGGAGATCCAGCATGCGTTGAAGTTCAGCCTGCCCGTGCTCGTGGTCGACGACGCTTCCGGCGACATCAACCATTTCGATTTCCATCAGAAGATCAATCAGTCTTCCTACAATGAAGCCACGCGGATCGGCCGCGGTTATGCCGCGATCGTGCTGGATGCGCTGGACAAGCTCGAGCCGGTCACCGATGAGACGGTCACGATCCGCAACGGCAGCGTGACGATCCCGCACCGGAAGCTGACCCCGGAAGAACTGGCCGAAGCCAAACACATTCTGGCGACCGTTCCCGACATCAAGAAGGAAGGCGATTTCGAAAGTCAGGACCTGGCGAACAAGGTCCCGGCCGCATTGCGTTATTTCGCCCAGCGCGCGATCGACTGCCATGAAAAGAGCACGCCCTCGCATGACGGCCGTCTGACCGTGATCGAGCTCGGCAAGCAGATCGCCTTTGCCACGCTGCCGGGCGAGCCGTTCAACGGCATCTCCCGTGCGATCCGTGAAAAGAGTCCCTGCAAATACACGTTCGTGATCGAACTGGCGCAGTCGGTGTCCGGATATGTTCCGATGCCGGAATGTTTCGCCCGCGGCGGATATGAAGTCCAGCCCGGGATCAACACGTGTGCGCAGAATGCCGCCGAAGAGATCATCAAAGCCTCTGCGGCTCTGCTCTGAATCATTTCGGTCGGATCTCAACACCTCTCCATTCCCGGAGGGGTGTTTTTTTGTCCCGGTATTTCGCCGTCTCAAGGTCGGCCGGATGCGGAATTCAATTGCCGGGGATCTGAAATTTTTCGATTTCGGGGATGAGCTTATCGCAGTTTTCCAGAAACCAGCACGCCCTTTCATTCTGGCGCAAGGCGAAAATCGAATCGATTTCCCTGCGGGGGTGCGTCAGCTGACAGGTCGTTTCCAGAATCAGAAGCACATCATGGCTGATCGCCCGGATATGACGCATCAGTTCCGGCCAGTCGTGGATCCCCTGTCCCGGCAGCCAGTGCGTCTCGTCCACTCCGTCATAATCGCTGATATGGAAAGAACGGATGCGAGGCGCCAGCGTGTCGATCATGGCCGGCAGCTCCCGATACCGGTTCATGATGTGGTTGACATCCAGACAGATCCCGACCTGACCGGGGTCGAAATTCGAAACGATCTGCTGGAGTTCCTCCACACAGTTGCCAAGACACGTGCGAGGGAGGAATTCCACATTGATCACAAAACCGAGTTCCCCGGCAATCGGAAGCAGTTCTTCGAGGGTTTTGCAGATCTGGCCGATCCGCTGCGGATGTTCACTCATGGGGATCCCTTCGCCGCTGGCATGGATCGTCACCATCGGCGCCATCTGATCGGCATGATTCCGGATCATCCTGATGAACCGCGTCGAAACTTCCTTCCGCAGCTCTTCATCCAGGGTCGACGGATCCCAGCAGAGTCCGCCGCCGGTAAACGGCAGATGCACACTGACCGGACGGATGATCCCTTCGCCGATCAGCTGGCGGGTCAGCCGGGCGGCGGTCCGGGACTGCTCGTCATCTTTGATATACTGTGAGAAAGTCAGTTCGAAATTGCGGAATTTTGACTTGCGCATTGCAGCTGCAACGGACTCCGATACATATTTCCCGAAAGGAGATGGAGCCGTAAGAGCATAAGTGATCATGAAAGTTCCTTTGATTTTTAATTATGGCGTGATCTTGTAGAACGGGAAAGACTCCAGTTTCGGTTTCTGGTCGCCTCTGAGCAGTCCCGCATGGCCGTCAAGATAAGCAACGCTCGCCCGGTTCTGATGCTGGACAAACCAGAGGGTTCGATTTCTTGCTCCGAACTGGGGTGCTTCAGTCGACTTGCATTCCGCCATGATGGCGGTTCCGGAAGGCTGCTTGCAGCGATGTATTTTCGGCGGTTTGTTCTGGCCGGCGATATTGTAATTGATCCCGAAAATATATTCCGTATCGCCGCTGATCCCGGGATCGAATTCCCTGGAAGGACAATCGATGTTCGAACGCACTTTCTGATTCCGGGTCAGTCTGCCGATTCCGGCCGAATTTTTCGGCGGGATATAGGATTTCAAAACCCACTTCGACGCATCGCAGCCGATCGCATACTTGGTGGTGCTTGAGGCGCTTCCCGAGCCGGAATTCTTGTAAGGCATCAGATATCCCTGATTGTCGTCGGCATACTGTATCGAGACTTTGGCGAACTGTCCGAAAAGATTCAAACAGCTGATGGCGCGGGCATTGTTCCGGGCCTGTTTCAATGCGGGCAGCAGCATCGCCGCCAGAATCGCGATGATGGCGATTACCACGAGGAGCTCTATCAGCGTAAAATGCTTCGGTATTTTACGCATCAGGTATGAGAGATGAGGTATGAGAGATGAGTTTGCAGCGTTTTCCTTTTTCATCTTGTTTTCCTTTCCTTTCAATTTTCTATCTTGTAACTTGAAACTGGTAACTTGAAACTGGTAACCCTTTTACCTGCCGCTCTCATTGCATCCCAGCATGACCGGCTGCCAGATGCCGCCCTGTCCGCTGACATCCTGCACCTTGACCACCAGCGACTGGTATTTATGCTTCCAGTTGATATTCTGGTCAATACGGATCGAAAACGGTTTTTTCCAGTCGTCGCTGTTCTTGTAGATCCTTTCTCCGCAGAGTTTCCCGTTGAGGTAGATCCAGGCGGACTCGTCCACGGCTCCGAAGTGAAGGAAAATCTCTTTTCCCTTCCATTTCTGGGGGATCGTGAGACGCAGAGCATACCAGCCGATGCCGTCGTATTTTGCCATCATTTTGCGCATGGCCGGATCGGAGTGATTTTTTGGGTTTTCCCAGGCGGAGGTGATATTGATCTTCGCCCACTTTTTTTCCGCTGTGGTGAAGATCGTGTTTTTCCAGTTCAGATCATCGCCCTCGTTGTTCGGATCGGGTTTGAAGGACCATTTGAAGGGAAGTGCCCGGCCCTCGGAAAACGATTCCAGTGCGGCGGCCAGTCTGCCGCCCGTCACATCGCCGAAATCCGATTCGATCAGGAAAAGCCGGTACCAGTTCATGTTTACTTTGTTCCAATTATCGCGCCGGAACCGGTGCAGTTCTTTGGCCGCGGTGAGTTTCGCATCTCCCTTGGCTGACATGGCCCGGAAGGTGAGCCTGGCGTGCCGGTTGGACAGCAGAAGCTGTTCCAGCAGTTCCTTTTCCCGGCGGTTGAGATTTTTCTGCAGCCCCTTCTGCAGCATGGCGTCCGTGAGATCGAAATCCTTTTCGAAGTAATACTTGGGCAGATCCCACATCAGCCCGCGGCGGAAGTTGCCGTAACGGCCTTTTTCACTGATTTCCCTGCGGTTGGGATAGAGACGCTTGTCGAAGAGTTCTTTGCGCCAGTAAGCATAATATTCCTTGACCTCGGGCGCGGCGGCGCCATAGGCGGAACAATATTCGTCCATATGCTGCTCGAAACTCCTGTCCGGATAGATGTGTGCCCGGGCGAGGATATAGTCGGCGATCCCGGTCGCCGCCCAGAAGCCGTGAAGCATATCGTAGTCGGTGCCGATGATCCCGTTCCGGTAACCGATCTGGAAGTGGTCGAACAGGATCTTTTCGATCCCCATCGGCAGACCGGTGTTGATATGCAGATCGTTGGGGCGCTGGAACATTTCGCGGGCGCCGCAATTGCGCCACTCCTTATACATTCCGTCGGTCTTCTGCCAGTTCAGCATACTGGGCACGAAGCCGATCACGATGCCAGGTTCCACCCGGAATTTCCGCGGCGGGTAGCGATAGACACTGTAGGCGTAGAATCCGACCAGCACTTTGGGGTCGATCTGCCGCGCCCGCTTGATGACTTCGTTCGCCATCCACAGGTAACGGTCGGTCAGATCACTGTCCCATTTTTGGCCCGCAGGGACCGGCGCATCCAGCTTGCGGCATTCGGCACATTCACAGTAATTTCCCCAGTCGTTCTCGCAGACATTGATCATCCTGGACCGGACCTTGGCATTTTTCCAGTTGCTGACGATCTGGTCGATCAAGCCGCTGCAGGAAGGACACATCTTTATGAGGGAGGGATCGCCCCACGGCGCGCGTTTGCCTTTGTGCAGGGCAAAGTATTCGGGATGGGTTTTGCCGTAGCGTTTCCACCAGGCGGTGAAGGCATGACCGTAACTGAAGTTGACGCTTGACCCCATTCTCTGCTGTTTCAGCCAGCGGGCGGTGGCCAGATCCCGTTTCGGAACATCGGCCGGCGCGATTTCGCGGTAAAAGGCCGGCAGAGAAAGATTGCGCTCCACATTTCTGACATTCACGGCATCGGAGCGGAGTCCCCGCTTGACCAGCCGTCCTGGATCCCAGCTGTTCCGTCCCGTTTCGAGGGTGAGATATTCGGAGGGGACATAACCCGTTCCCAGTTCGCCCGGAGCGAGGAAACGGAACTTGAGCTGCCGTTCCAGAAAGTCATAGACCGCGGTCAGATCCCCGGTCTTCTGGCGCAAATGGAAGATGAACGACGGTTTGGAACGGGGCGGGACCGGTGAGGAATCGCCGTAAAAACGGGTCATTTTTTCGGTGGTTTCCCAGACCGCTTCCTCGGGTTTCAGTTTGATTCCGGCAGGTTTTTCGAAGAGGAAAACATATTTCCCCGGTACCGGCTTGGACGCGATCGGAATGGTTTTTCCGGTCATCAATTGAATGTAATACTGCAGTTCTTTCGCCGCCAGACGGGCAACACCTCCTGACTTGGGCGCCGTTACGATCACGGCATTTTCCGGCTTGACGGTGAATGATCCCGCCATCATTGCCGATGCAGCTGAAACGATCAGCAAGGTCAACAGTTTTTTTATCATTATCAATTCTCTCCTTGGATATAACCTCATCAAATCGGTCAACCTGCCGTTTTTCCTCTTTTGCCATTCCGCCCATTGATCCGGCCGGCCGGTTTTTCCGCCGTGCTTTCCCTGATGACCAGTCTGGCCGGCAGACTGCGGCGGACCGGATTCGACTGCCCGTCAAGCAGGTTCAGAAGCAGTTTGACCGTTTCTTCCGCAGCGGTTTCGATGGGCTGGCGGATCGTGGTCAGAGCCGGGGAAGAAAAGGCGCTTGAAACGATGTTGTCGAACCCGATCACGGAAAAATCCTCAGGCACGCGGACTCCCAGTTTCGTACAGCTCTGGATGACGCGCATGGCGATCAGATCGTTCCGGCAGATCACCGCCGTGCAGAATGGATTTTCCTGGAAAAAACGTTTCATATATTCGGGCGTGATATCATTGATTTCCTGCGCATGGCAGAACGGATCGCCGGACTCCATCCCCAAAAGCTGCAGCCCCTTCTGGAAACCGATGACGCCGGGGTCATTCGGATTGACATGACACTGGATCATTTTGACCTGCCGGTGTCCGAGTTTTTTCAGATGTTCCAGCGCTTCGATGAACCCGGCACGGAAATCATAGACGATGTCCCTGTCCGATGGTTTATCCGGGTTCCCCGCATAAAGGAAGACTGCCTTGTCCGTGAATGAACCCACGATCTCGTGTTCTTCATTTTTTTCGCCGTGCTGGGAACGGGAGATCACCAGCGCATCGCAGCCGCGGGCCAGCAGTTCTGAGCTCGCAGTCCGAAGTTTTTCCATCTCTCCTTTGTAGTAGACGATATTCGAACTGTATCCGTGTTCCAGCAGCAGATTAGTCAGCAGGACTGTTTCCTGCTGATGGATCTCACTCTGAAGCGAGGTGCAGAGCAGTCCGATCATCCTGGTCCGTCCGTTGCGCAGTCCCCGGGCCAGCAGATTGGGCGTGTAGCCCATCCGGACGGCGGTTTGAAGGATATGCTTCCGATTCTTTTCCGATACGAAGCAATGCGGTTTGTTGCCGAGCACGGCGGAAACCGAGGCACGCGACATGTTGACCGCATCGGCGATATGCTGCATGGTGATCCGCTGTGCCATTTTTTTTCAATCCTTTCGAATGGTTACTTTACACGATGTATATATATCGTAATTACTTTACATCAAGGTGTCGGTTTTTCAAGCGGGCAATCGGAAAAAAAGGCATTTTTTTTCGATTTATCGCCTTGACTGAGCGTGTAATCCAAGAAAGATCATATCCCGCTTTGGAACGATATATGCAGCCAGCTCGCCGCCTGTTTCGCCGAAGCGGATGGATTTGTGGTCGGTTCGCCCGCTTATTCCGGCCAGCCGAACGCGGGCTTGCCCGTCTGACATTCTCTGAGTTCGATCCCGCGGCTGCGGTAAACCATGAAACCGTATTGCCATTGCGGGGCGAAATTGCCCCAGTCAATGGCAGTCCGTTCGAACCGGATGTTCCGGGCATGGGCAATGTAGACGGCGCAGTCGGGGACCTGTTTTGACCAGAGTCCGTATGGCCCGGCCGGATCGGAGGAGTGGATCTTCGCCGTTCCCGTGCAGCTCATTTCCAGGTCGCGGAAAGAGATGCCGTCGATCCCGGTTTCGGCACAGCCGCAGATCACGGAAGGCAGCAGAAAGGTCCCCCGGATATTGCGGAACGAGATGTTCCGGATTTCTTTCGCCGCGGGTTCCGGCGTGGCGCCCCGGACCTGGCTGGAGATGAAGAACGGCCGGTCAGCATCGATCTGAAGATCGTCGAACTGGATATTTTCGATCTGCACGCCGCGCGTCGGATCGGTGCTGTAATTGGAATTGAACCCGACCGCGTCGCGGCAGTCATGGAAAACAATGTGGGAAACATTGATGTTGCGGACGGTCCCGTCGCCGACTCCGAACCGGAACGCCATGGTCCGGGCATGCAGAACGCAGTTGGTCACGGTGATATGTTCGCAGGGCTGCGGATTTTTCAGCGGGGTGCAATTTCCCCGGAACGTGATGCAGTCGTCGCCCGTGTCGATGATGCAGTCGGAAACCGTGACCCGCCGGCAGCAGTCGAGATCCAGACCGTCGCCGTTGGCTGTCCGCTGGTCGTTCAGGATCCGCAGACCGCGGACGAATACATCTTCGCAGCCGTGCAGAAAACAGGTCCAGTAGGGTGCATTGAACAGCTGCACATCTTCGATCCGAATGTTGCGCGATTCGCAGAAAAAGATCATCTGTCCGGGCCGCCAGATGCCGTTGATCTTCTCGTTCCACGCGGTCCCGGCCTGATATTTCCCTGTATACGGAGGTTCGGAACTGCCGTAGAACGCCTGCCGGTTGCCGTCGATCCGGCCGCCGCCGGCGATCGTGATGTTTTCCTGTTCCAGCGCGATGATGAAATGCGCCCCGGAGGCGGATTCCCCGGGATGGGCCCGGTTCTGCGGACAGAAATCATCGGCGTTGTAATCCGCCGGATCGGGACTGGCCAGCAGAACGGCGCCGGGCTCGAGAAACAAGCCGCCGCCGGATTTCAGATACAAGGTTCCGGAAAGATAGGTCCCCGGCGGAAAACAGACCATACCGCCGGCATCGATCGCACTCTGAATGGCAGCGGTGTCTTTGACCAGTCCGTTGCCTTTCGCCCCGAAATCTTTGACGCTGCGCATGGTTTCCCCTTATTTTTTCCGGGGATCGGGCGTAAAGGTGAGGGTCATGCGGAAAGTCCTGGCTTTTTCCGTGAATTTGCAGGTCAGACGATGCGCCATCTTCGGGGTCCGCCAATCCAGTTTCGGCACGTCTTCAGTGCAGGTCAGCGGACCGGATCCCCTGATCTCGACTTTCAGGTCGCCCGCGTGCCAGACGCCCGGCGCTTCTTCAGTCCAGTTCTCGTAGGACGGCAGCGGCAGCTGATATTCGCCGGGCGCTTTCAGCTCACATTCATCGGTAATGACGATTCGATGTCCGGTGCGGTCGTATTCGGCGGTGCGGACCAGCTTGGCGATACCCGCATCGGACGGATAAGCGCCGGCAAGGTCGAAGCGGATCAGACTGTGACGGTCATCGTTCTCGACTGCGAGGACCTTGCCTTTATAGCGGTCGCCCGCTTTCTGCATGACGCCGTTGGGCATCGGGACGGGATGCATGGCGGAACTGCGGATGATACCGACTGTCTTGGAAATATAGACCGGGATGCCGGGATCGCCGCACAGGATCCGGCTGCCGGCGCCGATCACGAAACTGCCGATGTCGTTATGATTGTGCGGTTCGGCATTGTTGCCGCCTTTGATGGCAAGACTCAGCGGCAGGGCCGTATCGGGACGGTCGCGCACGATCAGGATCTGTGCCTCCGGATCCCAGAAATACGGCTGCAGCGGCTGCGGATCCTTCAGATCCAGTCCCTGGTCTTTTTTGAGGATTTTCGTGATGGTGTAGAAATACTCCAGTCCGAGATGCATCCCGGCGGGATTGTATTCGGTGTTCTCCACCGGATAGATCTTTTTGCGGAACGCCAGGTTCAGATCGTTCAGCGTGCCGCGTCCGAACGGGACCGGCAAACCTTCCCGGCCGTGGTCGGCGAAATGCGGATACAGTCCGCCCGGAGCCAGCATCATATCTCGGGCGATATACATGCTTTTTCGCACCTTCGGCGGTGCGCTTTCGAGCATGTTGATCTTGCCGCCGGTGCCGAGCAGAACTTTTTTTGCGCCGCGCAGATAGGCGGACATCCCCATGTGCCAGTAGCCGATCCCCTCGGCGATGTAGCCCTGTTCGGTCAGCCGGGCGATATAAAAATCCTGCGAGCGGATCATGCTGGCGACCAGATACGCACGTTCACGCCGGGATTCCAGCATACCGAACACCACATCGAGGATGAAGGCATGGCAGTAAGGATTCCAGTTGTTTCCGCCGATCAGCCAGCCCATGCACGAGGTATTGTAATTGACCTTGCGGAGGTTTTTTTTGTTCGGCTGGGACAGGTTCCAGAACATTGGCGAGAACACCCATTCGTCGAAATAGGCATACACCCGCTTGCGAAGTTCCGGCGAAATCTTGTCATCCATCAGGTAATACGCCGTGGCGACATCGGAAAAATTCAGCGCGTTGTTCAGTTCGACATAGCGCCAGCCCCGTTCGTTCTGCCGTTTCATGTCACGGTCGAACAGGAAAAGATGTCCGAAAGCCGGATTCGCGCCGGTGATGAAGGCGTCCAGCGTTTCCTCGATCTTCGGGATGAACCGCCCCTTGTTCTCCTTACATTCCGCAATGACCATCACCGCAAGAAAACGGCCGAGCTCCGTATAGAAACTGCGCACGGACGGACGTTTGCCTTTTTTCTTCGTCTCTTCGTTGAACTGCTCCACGGTGAAGTGAGGCACGGGCATGGAAAGCCGTTTTTCCGCACTTTCCAGAATGCGGGCGGGCACCGGATAGGACGCCCAGAATTTCCGGTCGTGGATGTTGCCGCCGTAAGAACGGGGTTTCTCCGGCAGGCACTCCATGACCTTGTCGACTTCCGCCTCGGTCACCTTCACCAGGTTCGGGATCGGCATTTTGCGGAAATTGCGTCTCGGTTCACATACTTTGCCGGACGCAGAGACAGATTTTGCCGCCGATTTTTTCTTCCCGGCGGCGAAACTTTGGGATCCGGCCGCGGCAAACAGCAGTAATGACAAAACGAAGGCGAACTTACGGTTCATTACAGAAAACTCCTATTCTCCGGCTCACAACGGTTCGATCGCAAAATGATACAGATACCGGGTCTTGCTGTAGATCCAGGGGGCTTTGGTGATGCCCCACATATCTTCCGGTCTCTGCTGCGAGGTGACATGACCGTCGGCCCAGACGTGGTTGCCGGTTCCGTTGTGGCGGAGACTGGTTGCCGGCGCTTCGCCCTTGACCGGATTGTAGATCATCGAAAGACGGGATGCATTATCGGTCTTGCCATAGGCGCCCAAATCGTTGTTGTCTCCCATCAGCAGCTGGGCGGAAAGCGATTTGCCCCGGATTTCCTTGTAACGGCACCAGCTTTTGCCCGGGACCTTGCTGCTGATCGTGGCGCCGGTGAACGCCGGACCATAGGAAAAACCGCCGAAGTTTTCATTATTGTATGCATAAGTCTTTCCGTTGTCGGTAACGACTTTATACCGCGACTTGCTGGTAGAGACCCGCCGGGAAGGACAGGTCAGGACTGTGCCATTCTTGAACAGTTTCGCCCAGTTTGCTGTGCTCCATTCCGTCTTCCAGGTATTCTTTGAATAGTCGGTCTTGAATCCGACATAGGGCGATATCAGATAAGCCCAGAACCCCAGGTCCCAGTCCTCCACCGTGCCTTTGACCGGCATGAAGTCGAGATAGTCGTCGGCATAACCTCTGGCCGCGCTGCCGATAGCCTTCAGATTACCGACGCACTTGACCGATCTGGCCCGTTCACGCGCTGCGTTCAATGCCGGCAGCAGCATGCCAGCCAGGATCGCGATGATCGCGATCACGACAAGGAGCTCTATCAAGGTGAAACGGCAGCGTCGACCCGGCCGCGGACCGGATTTGTGTGGTTGGTTCCGGTAAATCATGATTCTCTGATCCTTTTTTATTTATAATTACTGTTCATAATCTGATACATAATAGCATCGGATTTGAAAATATGCAAATAGTTTATGATAAAATTTGTGGAGAAAAAGCCTTTTTTGTCTTGATTGGAGTGCACTCCGGGATTATATTCAGGGGCGGAACATCCCGCAATGGATATTTGCATCGTAAAAAACATGGAAATGAGGTGGAAAATGAAAGTTCTCCTGATCAACGGCAGTCCCCGGAAAAACGGCAATACTTCTCTCGCCTTGGCGGAGATCGCCGGTGTGCTGAAAAACGAGGGGATCGAAACGGAAATCTTCTGGATCGGCAATCAGCCGGTGCGCGGCTGTATCTCCTGTTACGCCTGCGCCGAAAAAAATCTCGGAAAATGCGTCTTCGACGATGATGTATGCAACCGGCTCGTCGCACGTTTCGCCGAAGCGGATGGTTTTGTGGTCGGTTCGCCGACTTATTACGGACAGCCGAACGGCGCGCTGCTCGCGGTGCTGCAGCGGGTGTTTTTCTCTGCCGGCCGGGCTCTGGTCGATGGAAAACCGGCTGCCTGCGTGGCGGTCTGCCGTCGCGGCGGTTCCTCGGCGGCGTTCCAATGCATGAACATGCCGTTCGAGATGCTCAATGCGCTGATGATCGGTTCCCAATACTGGAATATCGTTTTCGGCCGGGATCCCGGCGATGCCGCGTTGGATACGGAAGGGATGCAGACCATGCGCACCCTCGGAAAGAATATGGCATGGGTGCTGAAGAATCTCCACCGCGACGGTGCGGAACCGCGGCCCGTCCGCGAGGAATGGCAGGGGATGAACTTCATCCGCTGAGTCCGGCAAGCGGAGAACCGGCTCACGCTCAGAGCAGTTTGGTGCCGATCTGCAGCAGGGTGCCGATCTGGAATACAAAGAAGGTTATGATGTAGGCCAGGATCAGCAGCGAGGCGGCTTCGATGAACGCCATGCGCGTTGAGTTGAGCTCGCGGCGGATGATCGCCAGCGTGGCGAGACACGGGATCGTGAGCAGACAGAACAGCATGATGCAGAACCCCTGCAGCGGGGTGTAATTGCTGCGCAAGTGTTCGCGCAGCGGCGTGGATTTCTCGTCCGCTTCCCCCTCGGCATAGAGCGTTCCGAGCTGGGAGACGAACACCTCTTTGGCCGCGAGCGCGCCGATGGTCGCCGTGGAAAGTTTCCAGTCGAAACCGATGTGGCGGAAAACCGGTTCCATCAGATGTCCCACCCGGCCGGAGATGGTGTATTCCATTTTTTCCGCTTTTTTCTCGTTTTCGATTTTCTTCAGCTGTTCCGCGCCTGCGGCGGCAGTCTCGATCAGCTTTTTCGAGGCGGGTGCCAGTCCATCCGTCTTAACAGACTCAAGCTGTTCGGTCGGGATCTTGCGGTCTTTCCGGATGGCGGTCATGGTTTCCGCATCGAAAACCTTGGCATTCTCAAGTATTTTGATCTGACTGTCATTCAGGATCAGGGATTTTTCCACCTGTGCGGCAGCCGCGTCGTAATCCTTGGAGAAAGTCTTTTTCTCCGGGAGGGTGTTGCAGATGTAAAGGATGATCGTGGCGGCCAGGATGATGGTTCCGGCTTTCTGCAGATACATTCTCCCGCGGTCCCACATGTGGAGCATGATGCTCCGGAAAGTCGGCATCCGGTATGGCGGCAGTTCCATCAGATAGACTTCGCCTTCGCCTTTGAACAGCGTGGCTTTCATCAGCCGTGCGCCGATCAGTGCGACCAGAATGCCGATCACGTAGATGCTGAACATCATCACCGGCTGATATTTCTGGACGAAAAACGCGGGAATGATCAGGGCGTAAATGGGCAGCCGTGCGCCGCAGCTCATCAGCGGCAATACCATGATGGTGACCCGGCGGTCGCGGTCGGATTCGATGGTTCGCGTGGCCATGATGGCGGGCACCGTGCAGCCGAACCCGAGCACCAGCGGCACAAACGAGCGGCCCTGCAGTCCGAACCGGCGCATGATGCCGTCCATGACGAACGCCGCCCGCGCCATGTAGCCGGAATCTTCCAGAATCGCGATGGCGAAGAACAGGAAGAGGATATTGGGCAGGAAGACGATCACGCCGCCGACGCCTTTGATCACGCCGTCGGACAGCATGGAACGCAGATAGGGCAGGGTGTTCGGATCCCAGATCGCTTCCACCCGCTCGGCGAGCCATTCGAAGAATTGTTCGATATATCCCATCAGCGGTTCGGCACAGGTAAAGGTGAACCAGAAGGTGACGTAGATGATCAGGAAAAACAGGGGCAGTCCGAGGATCTTGTTGGTCATGACCGCATCGATTTTGTCGGAGATCTCGCGGCGTTTTTCATGGGTCAGGGAAATGGTGTCGCGGCAGGCTCCGGCGAGCATGGCATAACGGCAGTCGGCCATGAACGTGTCCGCTTCGATCGCATGGCGGTCGCGGAGGTGCTGGATCTGTTTTTCCACCTCGTCCCAGACCGGCTTGAATTCATCCAGCCGCATGACGCCGGCATCGTGTTCCAGCAGTTTGATTACGAAGAAGCGGGCGGGAATGTGGCTGTATTTTTCGACCTTCAGAGCATCGATCTTTTCGGAAACGGCCTGGATCGCATCATCGATATCGGTGCCGTAACTGAGCATCGGCACTCCGTGGTCTTCCAGTTCGTTCAAGGTCTTAGCAAGCTGACGGAGCAGGGGCCGGACGCCGTCGGATTTGCTGCCGACGGTCTGCACGATCGGGGAGCCGAAATATTTTTCCAGTTTCGGGATGTCGAATTTCAAACCTTTTTTGGCGGCGTCGTCGCTCATGTTGAACGCCAGCAGCATGGGAATATGGAGTTCGGCGAGCTGGGTGGTCAGATACATGCTCCGCTGGGGAATGGACGAATCGATCACATTCAGGATCAGATCGATCCCGGGCTTGGTCAGTTCGACGAACGCCACATCCTCTTCGGGCGAATTGGACGACAGCGAATAAACACCGGGCAGATCGACCAGTTCGATCTCGGCGTCGTTGAGGGTGAAGAATCCGGATTTGCTTTCTACGGTGACACCGGGATAATTGCCGACATGCTGGCGGGCTCCAGTCAGTCCGTTGAAAATGCTGGTTTTCCCGCAGTTCGGATTGCCGGCCAAGGCGATTCTGAATTTTTTCTTCATGGCATCAGGACTTTTTCAAAACGATTTTAGCGGCATCGTCACGATGGAGCGCCATGCTGGTTTCGAGAATTTTGACGCGGAGCAGACCGCCGAAGGGAGCGTGTGCTTCCATCACCAGTTCCGCGCCTGCGATCAGACCGACATCCGCGAATTTTTTCTTTTCACGCAGATCCGGCAGGATCTTCACGATGGTGGCCCGGGATCCGATCGGCAGCTGATCGAGGGTCATTTCACCATCCTGCAAAACCGTGTAGGCACGTTTTTTCCCGGCTTTTCCGCCGCTGCAGCATTTCTTTTCAGCCATTTCCGCTGTCCTCTCAAAAAAGCCCGGAGAGGAACGGGGAAGGAGTTGGAACCGTTCCCCTCCGGAATCAGTTTTCTTAAAAAAGTTTGTTTTAACTAATTCTGTTTTGCGAACTCGATCCGCTCGAATTTACAAAACTGGAAAACAACTCTTTTCTGACTTTCTTAGGATAATATAATCTTCTTTCCGAAAAAGTCAATTAGGAAACACTAAATTTTTTGAAATTTTTTCCGTAAGGGCCTTGGCACCTGCTTCTGCACGCCGGAAATCTCGCGTCATAACGTGTTCTGCGCGACTGGCCTATAAGTCCTATGGGACCTATCGGTCTTATAAAGTCCGCGGTAAATCCGCGATATCGCGCAAGTCAAGTCGTCAAAGAATTTTGAGCAGCTCTACTTCGAAGATCAGGGCTGCGTTCGGCGGGATCGCGCCGGGAGCGCCGCGTTCGCCGTAAGCCAGCCGGGCAGGGATGAAGAAACGGTATTTGGCGCCTTCGGACATCAGCTGGAGACCTTCGGTCCAGCCGGGGATGACCTGATTGAGGCCGAATTCCGCCGGTTCGCCGCGCTGCACGGAACTGTCGAACACCTGGCCGTTGAGCAAGGTGCCGGTGTAATGGACGCGGACTTTGGAAGTCCGTCCTGGTTTGGGCCCGGCGGCATCCTGGATGACTTCATACTGCAAGCCGGTGGCGGTTTCGCTCACTCCGGCTTTCTGTTTGTTGGCGGCGAGGAAATCCTGTTCTTCGCGGATATTCTTTTCGGCCAGTTTTTTCGCCTGGTCGCGGGAGGCTTCCTGGATTTTCGTGTGGAGCATGCGCATGGCGGACGCGTATTCTTCGGACGGAATGGCAGGCGTTCCGGCGAGGGCGTCGCGCAGGCCTTCCAGCACGAGTTCGGGGATCAGGTCCACGGGTGTGTGAGCCACATATTCCGCCACATTCAGACCCATGGCGTAACTCATTTTTTCGGTGTCGTTCCTGAAATTTCTTGACATGATTTCATTCCTGTTGTGAGGTGATATGCCGGCCGGATCCGGATGACCCGGCCGGGCAGGGGGTCAGGCGAGGGTGTCGCGGCAGACTCTCAGCACATTGCCGCCGATGATCTTGCGGATCTCGTCGTCGGAAAAACCGCGCTGCACCAGTCCGACCGTGAACAGCGGCCAGTTGGTCCAGGCGACGGAATCATACTGCTCCATGGTCATGGTGCCGTTGACATCCTCCGGATGGGTCCAGTATTGTTCCCAGATCGGACGGATTCCCGGCATCGTTTCGGCGGTTTCGACTGGAGCCAGCGCGGTCCCGTGATCGGTGCCGATCGCAACATGATCGACGCCGAACGTGCGGGCAACGTATTCGATGTGATCCAGAAACGCTTTGATGTTCATATCGCCCTGCAGGAACCACGGATGCGCGCAGATCCCGACGTAACCGTTGGTCTTTTTGATCGCCCGGATCACTTCATCGCTCTTGGCGCGGTAATGGGTGGAAAGTCCGCCTGCCGCGGCATGGCTGGCCACCACCGGTTTTGCGGAACAGAGCGCGGCGTCCAGACTGGTGCGCTGTCCGCTGTGGGCCACATCGGGGATGACTCCGACCCGGTTCATTTCCTTGATGACCTGACGTCCGAAGTCGCTCAGTCCGGCGTTGGCGGTTTCCGCGCAGCCGTCGCCGATCAGATTCCGCCGGTTGTAGGTCAGGTGCATCATCCGCACGCCGAGGTTGAAAAACACGCTGATATGCAGCAGGGATTCCGCCGTGGACATTCCTTTGGCTGAAACCGGCACTCCGTTGGTGGTCATGTAAAGCGCCTTGTGGCCGCGTTCCCGGATCCCCGCCAGCTGGTCGGGAAAGACTGCGCGTTCATAAAAGCTGTTCAGACGGTCGGTAACCGCGGTGAATGCCCCCAGCCGCTTGAGCAGGTTTTCAATATCGTTTCCTTCCACACCGGAATTCTGGAAGATGCAGTCGACTCCGGCGGTTTCCCAGGCGGCCGCCAGCAGTTTGCACATTTCCGGGTTTTTGAACGAGTGGTTCATCCGGAATTCCTCGGCGGCATAGAGCAGTTCGTCCCGGGATGCGTGCTGACGGATCAGTTCATCCAGACGGGCATTCTTACCGCCGCCGGACGGCGTGAATCCGTAGGCGTCGAAGACAAATGAATTACGGTGGAGTTCCAGCCCGTGTTCCAGATCTTTTTTCGACGGCTGGAGAATATCCAGTGCCAGTTTCCAGTTTTCCTGAATCGTTCCCATAAAAAAGCCTTTCTGTTGGTTGACAGAAAGGCAATATAATCCGGAACGGGAAAAAATCAAGATTCAGGGACGGTTTTTCATTTCAAAATCCTGCTGCGACCGGTCCAGTGCGCGGCAGATCGTCCGGCTGGCATCTTCGATCTCCTGAAGTTCCTTTTCCTCGCAGTTGTCGAAGTAACTGAAGATGTAGCGGTTGAGCAGATCTTCGACCTCACTGCACATCTCCGCGCCTTTCGGGGTGAAATTGATGATCACATTGCGGCGGTCGGCGGGGTCGTCATACCGGAGCAGACAGCCGAACTGGACCAGTTTGTTGACCAGGATGGAAGCGCCGGCGGAAGACAGGCCGGTCACTTCCATGACCCGGGCGAGGTTGCAGGGAAGCGAGAAACGGAGCATCATCAGGTGGATGAACTGCTGCTGGGGCAGTTCATCGGCGTAGTGTTCCCGCCAGGCGGCGTCGAGCACTGCCCGGCGCCGCACTTCCAGCATCCGGCACATCTTCTTGAAGACGTCGACCCGTCCGAGCTGGTCCTCGGGTTTTCCTGTCAGCGGAACGGCCGCATTTTCTTTTCTGGTGCGACGTTTTGCTGTCATTATTTCACCGTTTCGAAATTGTCATCGATGGTGTCGCCGAGTTTGTCCAGGCGCTTATGCCAGTCGGAGCGGTCGTCGTCCAGGAAATACTGCTGGAAGAACATGTTGCCGACGCGGCTGTTCAAGCCTTTGTTGACATCCTTGATGACTTTGCCGAGGTTTTCGCGGACCTGAGTGCCCATGACCGCATCCGGATTGGAATACTGGACATGCGCGATCACGACCAGCTGGGACTGCTTGAGCGATTCGGTTTCGGTGGAGAGGGCGCGTCCGATCACGGGCAGGTCTTTGAGGAACGGCAGACCGGTGGTGCCGCGCACGGATTCGGATTTGCGGAGGCCGCCGATGATGAATTCCTGCGCCTCGCGGCCGATCTGGACCGTCGTCGCGGTATTGGAGTAGCTCCGGCGGGCGGAACCGTCCGCATTCCATCCCAGCAGGGAAATGCTGGCAAGGTCGAATTTGATCTGCGCGGCATTCCCGGTCACGACCGGGGTGACTTTCAGGTCGAACCGGAAGCCATCCGTGACCATGGGATACTGGAGCCAGCCGTGGATGATGCCGGGGGCGGCATCCTTGTTCGCCCACATCGCCGTCCGCGTGGTCCAGTCGATGTTGTAATAGGCTGCCGGCGTCACGACTCCGTTCTCATCGACATATCCGGTCAGGTATTTGGAGATCGGACTGGTCTTCGAATCATCCCCGAGGACTTTGGCCGCGGCTTCCGCATAGGTGTTGGTGGTGGTCTGGGTGCCCATCATCCTCAGCGTATAGCCGGCCGGGACGATGAAGTTGGACAGCGGAACATTCATCCCGCCGACCGGAACGGTCAGCTTCATAGCGTCATAAAGGTCTTTGATGGTGCCGACCGGCATGATCTTGGACGTGGATTCGCGCAGGATCGTGTCCGGATTGATGTCGGCATAGACAAATTCCTTGGTGCCTTCGGCGATCGAAGTGGCCCCGGCTTTGTAATAGGTGCGGTCGTAGAAGAATCCGGAACAGACCTGCAGCAGGGAGGTTTTGCGGTTCTGCGCCACGATCTCGCCCTGCGCCAGGCATTTGGCTTTGCCGATGGAGGTCATCAGGTCGAGGTAGCGGGAATTCCATTTGGGGTTGAAATTCCAGTAGGAGGTCTTGTTGTTGCCGGTATCCTGAATGCCGCTCGTGAAAAAGGTTCCCCAGTTGCGGCGGACCACCATGCCGGTGGAGAAAAGATCCACGCCGTCGTTGTTCTTCCAGCTCTGGAAGTCCACACCGATGCGGTCGTCGTTTTCCGCGTAGATTTCCAGAATGCGGTAGCTGATCCTGATTTCCGGGATGGGCCGGTCATAATGCTTGAGCATTTCCCGCATTTCCGCCCATTTCCAGGCGGGCGCTTTGACCAGCAGCGCGTTGAGTTCGGCATCCACCAGCATGGTGCCGGGGGCCGCCGCAAACTGCGGATCGAGTTCGGAGGATCCGACTTTCTGGAGCATGTCGCGCAGATTCGATGCCCGGCTGATCCGGGGGAAGTAGATATGCGTATCGGCTTCCGGCAGATAGGTCAGACCTTTGCGGTCCAGCGAGGCTACGATCTGGTCGATGCCGCGTCCTTCTTTCGAATCCTGGAAACGGTATTCCTCGGCGGAGACCAGGATGACGCCCGTGCCGTCCTGGTATTTGACTGCCATGACCTGGGCCGGGCTGTCATTGACGCTCTTGGCGCCGACGGCTGCTTCCAGATAGCTGCGGACCGCATAAGGATCGGCATTTTTGAGCGTGTAAGGCTTGGTGATCACGTATGGATCGTTGTTGTCGCGGATCACGTTCACCTGCCTGGTTCCGTCTTTGACATCGATCTTCAGCTGCGCCTGAACATTGGAAGGCGCATAGCCGCCGGTCGGGTTGTTGTTGCGGTCGCGCGGGGTGCCGGGAATCGAATTCGGGGTGATCGTGACCTCACGCGGACGGCTGGTGTCGAGCGCTTTGCGCACATCGGCGACCGGAGCATTATTCTGATTCGGGACGTTGCAGCCGGAGAGCAGGAACATGGCCAGGAATCCCGCCGTTAAAGTCTTGATATTCATTGATGGGATCTCCTTCTCTTATCGTTTGGTTTGTTCTTTGTCGTTCTGCACGTTCTGCTGGTTCTGTGCGTCTGGTTTCTTTGGCGCGTTCTGCTTCTTCTGCGCGTTCAGTTTCTTCTGTGCGTCCTGTTTCTTCTTTTCATCTTCTTTCTTCTGTCGGTTCTGCCGATGTTTCCTGGCGGCTTCATTGACCGCCTTTTCGGTGCGGAGAACCGATTCCGGCCGGCGGATGATCTGACGCGATTCGCTGACGGTCGGCGCGTCGTTGTCGTCCGGGTGGACCATTTCCGCTTCCGCACTGACTACCAGATAGGTGCGTTCCTTGATGGTCGTGACCGTGCTGAACAGATATTTGATAAGGGGAAGACGGCTGAGGATCGGCAGCCCGATGGTCTGCTCGACATCGTTTTCCTTTTCGTAAACGGCCAGCACTTTTTCCCGTCCGAACCCGAGGGTGGCTGCGCCGGAGATCAGGGCGGTGTTGCTCAGTTCCGCACCGGTGTTGCCGCGTTCGACCACACTCTTGAAATACAGCGCATAATCGAAAATCACGCCGCCGTTGTCCTTCAATTCGTTTCGGGCATGGTAGAATTTCTGCGAAGACGGAATGAAGCCCTGCGCATTGGCGTCCTTGTCCGTGGACTGGAAGCAGATGAACGGATTGACGATCTTTGCCTCGAGATTCGGCGGATCGCCGTGCAGATTGCCGTCTTCGTCTTCGTAGTAGCTTTTGCCGACCAGCGTCCGGCCGAGCGTATTCTTGGCGATGTTCTGGTATTCCGGTTTCATTGAGATCCGGTGGATGAACGGCGCCGTGTGCGGATGCTTGTCCTGCACTTCCTGGAGCAGCGCGTATTCCTCTTCATTGGCGACCGGCGTGTTGATCATGGTCAGCGAGGCGCTGGCGGCCGCATTCGCATTGCCGGATTGCTGCAGACAGCGGATGAAGCTCATATCGAACTGCGGCGCGGTGAAGAATCCGCCGAGACCCCACGTTGCCGAGGAAACGAACAACGCATCCTGAAGCAGTTCGTCCACTGCGATCCGGCCGGCATTGTAACCCAGGTTCAGCAGGTTCACGCCGGGACCGTTCTTCCAGGCCAGATAATCCATGCCCCAGTCCTTTAGGTCGCTGTCACGCAATTCATAATAGTTCAGCCGGATCCGGACCTGGGGCAGGGGGCGGTCCAGCTGCTTGACCCATTCGAGGGTGCGCCTGGCCGCGGTGGTCTGGTCGCGCCAGAAGATGGTGTTCGTTTCCAGATTCACATACGCGGCGCCCGTGCTCGAACCGATGGTCGCGTTGACGATATTGGAGAAATCTGCCGCCGCCCGGTAACGCGGCGAATACGCCACGCGGGCCAGTCCGGTCCCGGCGATCGCGGAATCATTTTCGTCCAGCTTGCCGGGACGGTCCAGCGCCGCTACGATGGCATCCACATGCGGCAGGAAATCTCGTCCCGTGGAAACCAGGATCGCACCCGTCTTCGAGTCCGAGGTGACCCTCCGGATGGTCGAATTCCGGTTGTAGCGCAGAATCGCCGAATTCACGAACGGCAGGATCTCTTCCGCGCGGATGTGTTTGAGTTCATACAGCTTGCTTTCGAAGCGGACCTGCGCATCGTCCTGACGCAGATGGATGGTCCGGACCTCGCCGGATTCGGCAGCGGACAATACCGCACCGCCGCTCAGAACGACTGCCATGAATGCCGCAGTCCGGAGTCTCAATTTCAATTTCATGTCGGGGGTCTTTCTGTTGTTGTCTTGAATTATATGAACTGGAAACCGATCAGAACCGGTTTGCCATCGATGGTTCCGGTGATGACGCGGAACAGCGCCTCGCTGGTGAATTTTTTGCCGTTGCGGGGATCGGTGCGTTCGAAACGGATTTTCCAGACATGCGGCGTGAAAGCTGTCATTTCCAGCGAGGTCACGTAACTGAACGAGATCGGTTTGCCCATCGATTCCAGGATCGACTTCCGGGAAGCGGCAAATTGTTTTTCGTTGAATTTCTTCCGGGCCTCCTCGGGCATAGCGGCAAGAAAGGTTTTGGCATCGTTTTTCATGAAAGCGATGACGAGTTGGCGGCTGAACTGATAATCAGCTCCCTGGGGTTCGGTTTTTCTGACCTCGGCCGGCAGTTCCCGGACTCCGGTCGCGCAGCCGCTTGCCGCAGCCGCCCCGGCGATCAGTCCTGCCAGCGCCAATGCTTTTCTCATAAATAATACCCTTCCTATTATCTTTGAGTGCAAAAATCTTTAAGATATAAAATCTTTGTTTGCTAAAATCTTTCGGATAAAATATCTTTATGTGAAAGATAATATAGCAGAGATTTCGGCTTTGTCAAGTGCATTTTTACAAAAAAAAAGAAAACTGCTGGGGCCGTATCCGATCTTTTTTTCATTTTTTCCCGTTTTCATGCTTGACAAAGCCGGTGAAACGATTATATTACCGTTATATAGAAGGTTCTATATGGAATGTTCTATATCACTAAAGAAAGGGGTTGAGAATGTATCCGACGATTCGGGATGTGGCCTCGAAAGCCCAGGTCTCCTTCCAGCTTGCTGCGGGCGTGCTGGCCGGGCGCAAATATGTCTACGCTTCGGAAGCGACCCGCAAGAGGATTTTTGACGCCGCCCGGGAACTGCATTATGTCCCGAATGCCAATGCCGGGATCCTCCGCGGCAATGCCAGCAAGATCATCGGCGTCATGATCGATTCCCGCGCGCCTGATTCAATGCATGGCATTCTCGCTGAAATCGAGCAGGCAGCCGACCGGCTCGGATACCGTATCCTTACCGCTCAGGCGCACGACAATCCCGAAAGACTGATGTCGTCCTACCGTTCCCTGAAACAAACCGGAGTCGACGGCATCATTTCCTTTGCTCATGACTACTCGCATCTCAACTGTCATCTTGATGAACAGCTAAAGGACGATCCGAAGATCGTGTTTGCCCTGAATGCTCCGCCAGAACAGTGTTCGGCGGTCGATGTCGACATTGCCGCCGCCATGCAAGGCGCGGTCGACCATCTCCGTTCCGGCGGCTACCGCAGGACCTGTCTGATTCTGAATAAACCGCTCGGACTTGATTCCATGCTGACCATAAGCTGCAAAAAACGCTTCGACGGATTCGTTTCGGCCTGTCCTGACGGCGAGGTCCTCTATTTGAATGCCCGGCCGGACAATATTGAAGACATGGAACGGTGCTGCCGGGAACTGGTCCGAAAAAAACTGATCCAGAGTCGTTTTGATTCCATTATCACCCAGAACGATATTTTTGCCTCCATCCTGATGAAGCTTTTTTTGTCGGACGGGATGCGGATCCCTCAGGATTTAGGCATTGTCGGATGGGACAATCTCATGTTCGGCTCCTGTCTTCCCGTCACCTTGACTTCCGTGAATTGCGACAAAAAAGAGATCGCCGAATCCATTTTGAAGATACTGATGGACAAGATCGCCGGAAATCAGGAACCAGTAAGGATCGATTTCCCGCTGAAACTTGTCGTTCGAGAAAGCACGACGAGAAACTCGAATCTAATTATCGAAAAAACATAATACGCAGAAAACCGCAGAAGGGAAACCGAACATGAACAAGTTTTCATCTTTCATCTCTCATCATTCATCATTTCAGCGAAAGCTTGGCTTTACGCTGATCGAGCTCTTGGTCGTCATTGCGATCATCGCGATCCTGGCGAGCATCCTGCTTCCGGCATTGCAGAAGGCCAAGCAGGCTGCCCAGAGGACTGCCTGTCTCGGAAACAACAAACAGATTGGACTTGCCATCCGGATGTATGGAGAAGACCATCAGGATACCTTCCCGTGTGTGGACAGCAAGCCGGCGACTTCCAAAAACCAGCTGTTTTATCTGCTGGAAAGCTACCTGAATCTGAAAGAAGGATGCCGTGCCAAAGTCGCGGTCTGTCCCGCATTCATTCAGCCGAACGGCGGACGGGATATCTATTTTTATTCCAAGTCCGGGGATTTCCGTTACAACGGGTCCAGCTATTTCTACCGTCCGAATCAGGAAAACGGATATTATCATGGCCCGGGGGAGGACTGGAACCGTCAGGCGAAACAATCCAAGCTGAAATTCCCGTCATTTTATGTTTCCGTAGGCGAACCCAACCAGACCGTTGCCGGGAATTTCAAGTTCAACTGGAAAAATGAAGATACCAACCGGCTGCTCGGACTGAACATGCATGGGATCGGGGCGATCTACCTGCACGGCGACGGGCATGCGGATTTCCTCAAGATCCCGGAAGGCGCCCGGGGGAAGTTGTTCTGGTATAAATATTTCTTTCCGAACGGCGAGACCTTCGAATATCCGGGAGTTATCCAATGAAAAACAAAATACTGCTCTGGCTTGCCGTTCTGGGTTCGGCATCCGGACTGCTTTCATCCGATTTCACTCTGGTCGAGGGAAATCAGGCGAAGAGTGCCATTCTGCTGCCCGGCAAATCTCCGGATGCCGTTGCCGCCGCGGTCGGGAATTTCAACCGGACATTGGAAACCATCACGGGAACGCAGCTTCCGGTTGTGCAGAACGATACCCCGGGAAACCGGATCGTTTTGGCCGTCCGGAAGGTGGATTCGCTGGAAACGGCGGACAATTTCATCATCTCTTTTCCGGACCGTCGGACCATGTGCATCGAAGGTACGGAAGTCTCTGTCCAGTGGGCGTTCAACCATCTGATCCGGGAATATGCCGGGGCGGAGTGGATCCTGCCGGTCCGCTGCGGATTGAGCTATACCCCGATGAAAGATCTGAAGATCCCGGCAAAGAGGATTGAAATCAAAGACATCTCCTGGCCGATCAGCCGTACCCATTCGACCCGGCCCGTCTGGTGGAAACAGAATCTGCGGGAAGGGGTCCGGATCGGTCATGATTTCATCTTCCATGCTTTTCCCCTCGAGAAATACGGGAAAGACAATTCCTGGCCGGAAGCGGTCATGCCGGTCCTGAATGGGAAGAAGATCACCTCGCTGCCGAATCCGAACCGCCCGAAAATGTTCTGGCAGCCGTGCTATTCCAATCCGGAAACGGTCCGGATCGCAGCGGAAAACATCTTCGAATATCTGAAAAAGAACCCGCTGGCCGGCATTAGCCTCGGCGCCAATGACTGCTATGGGTTCTGCGAGTGTTCCGAATGCCTGAAACTGGACCACAATGACCTGGTCAACCGGTCGGAATCCTATTTCACCTTCATCAACCGGGTAATGGAAAGGCTGTGCCGCAAATATCCGGACCTGACCGTATCGGTTCTGGCCTACCATGCCACGTTTCTGCCGCCGTCCTTCAAACTGCATCCGAATGTGGTCGTATATCTGACGATCGATTTCAATTCCTGCATTTCTCCCGAGCTGATGAAACGGCACCGGAAAGTCATCGACGAATGGAGCCGGAAAGCCTCGGCGCTCGGCATCTGGGATTATTCCTGGGGGTATCCCTATCCGGTGCCCCGGCTTTATCTGCCTCTTCATCTGGAAATGCTGCAATACGTTCACAGCCGCAAAGGCAAAGCCTATTACAGTGAATGCTGGACCGAGGACGGGCATGAGGGTCCCAAACTGTATCTGATCGAAAAACTGCTGTGGAACAGCCGTCAGGATTTCAGAAAGCTCGAGGAAGACTGGTATGTCCGGTGTGTAGGCAGAAAAGCCGCACCGTATCTGAAGGCGTATTTCGCCATCTGGAACGATTATTTCATGGATCGCGTCAGGCTGACTCCGTGGTTCAGAAGTGCCTCATCCGTATATATGGCGTTCAATGATGTTTCCTGCATTTATGCTTTGCGGGAAAATGATATCGAATCTGCTGACAACAATATGAAGAAAGTGGTCGAACTGGCGGAAACCCCGCAGGAAAAACAACGCGCCGGGCTCATGATGGATTACTGGATCCATTCCAGACTCCGGCTGCGTCTGCTGGGCGCCGGCATCTATGAGCCGTCCGGTCTGATCCGGACGCCGGAACAGGCGACTGCCTTGCTGGACACCGTGCTGAAATCTCCGGCGTATCTGAAAGAATACCGCCAGATCAGCACCCGGCTCGCGCAGGAGAAAATCATTCAGGGGTATTATCTCAGCAAACCATGGATGCGCTCGGGCGGCACTCCGGTCAACCGGAATTTCGATCTGAACCTTTCCAGACATATCCTGATCGCCGCGCAGTTCGCCGCGCACAAAACCGTGAATGCCAAACTGAATAAAATAGCGAAAGCGCGCAATCTCCCCGGTCCGGTCCGGGCGCTCGCCGCAGTCATGTCCGACCAGCAGCGGTTCCGGAATTTCCTGCCGGACGGAAATGCGGAACAGGGACTGACCCCGCAATTTGTCATTCATTCGGATCTTCAAAATGCCGGAGCGCTGTCTGTGACTGAAAAATATGCCTCATCGGGAAAGAAATCTTTCCAAATCGACATAAAAGATCCGTTTGTCCTGTTCCAGGCGGAAGCCGCCGGACTCAACCCCGGAAAAAGATATGTGTGTTCCTTCAAGGCATTCATCCCCAAATCCAGCGCCGAAGGTTACATGGTTACCCGCAGCGATGTGAAACCTGCGGTAAAACGTTCTCTTCATGGCCTTGAACAGCTGAAGCTTTCCGAGGGGATCTGGCAGCCGTTTTCAATTCTGACTGCGCCGGTTTCATCCTCAGGAAGTCTCCTGATCCAGTTTTATCTGTGCCGCTTTGAAAAAGGGGATAAAATCTATATTGACGATATCCAGCTGAAGGAGATCGGCGGGAAGTGACCTGTTCTCCACCCGGTTCTGTTACCCGGTTTATTTCCTCTGGATGCTGTGATTTCCTGCCTGGAGTTTTCTGCTGTCCGGCAGAATGGCGGTACAGCCTTGCGGGACCGTGATTTCCGCCGTTTCTTTGTTTACTTCGACTTTGATGTTTCCGGATGGCGCGGGGATCCGGCCGGACACGAATTTCAAGTCGAATAAGTGCGGATCGAAACGGAACAGCCGGAATCCGGGCTCGAGCGGTTCCACGCCCAGGATCATGGACTGCATCACGTTGACCGGAATGGTGCCGAAGGCGTGGCAGAGACTGCCGGTGCCGTGCATGGCGTCCTTCCCGAACTTATGGATCCCCGCCTCATACAGTGTCGGCGATCCCGCCGCCATGCAGCGGCCCCAGTAATGCCGGATCCGGCGGAGCGATTCCTCTTCAAGTCCGGCGATGCGGGCCGCTTTGAACCAGAAATAATGCAGATAATATTCCGGGATCAGACAATTCGGATCGGTAAGCGCCGCAATGACCGCATCCCGGTCGGCGGCCGGGACTTCGCCGGTCAGCAGCCATAAAGCATGCGCCAGCTGCGTGGTCACGCTGACCGTCCGGTTCTCGACTCCGTTGAATGCCTGGTCGACCAGACGTTTTCTGGCCGGATCGAAGAAGACTTTTTTCAAGCCGGCGGCAGTTTTTTTCCAGCGCCGTTCCAGTTCGGCGGCATCGAACGCATAAGACAGTTCCGCGGCCGTGCTGGCAAACTTTTTGGCGGCGATGATGAACAGACTGCTGAGCATGGATTCCTTCTGTGCGAAGAGCGAGAGATCGTTGAGTTCGAACGACCAGTCGTAAAAATGCCACATGGGGACGTCCGGATCGGTGAGCAGAATGCCGTTGTCATCCGCCATCCGCCACAGCGAATCCAGGATCCGTTCCATATCCGGCAGATATTTTTTCACAGTCGCGTCGTCGCCGGTATGGAGCCGATAGTCGTCGAGGACCAGCATCATGAAAAGGTTGGTGGCGGGGAAGACCAGCAGGTAAGGATCTTTTTCCCGTTCCGGCTGGGGACAGATCGCCGGGATCATGCCGTTGCCGCAGACCTGCGAAAACGCCAGCTCATAGCAGTGGGGATGGATCTCCCGGCCGCCGAAACAGGTCAGATTGACCAGATTGTTGACCAGCAGGTCATTGACCCAGAACCCGCGTTCGCGCCAGGGACAGTCGGTGAACGCATCGCTGGCGCAGGCCGAGATGGTTTCCACGCAGACCTCCCAGATCCGGTTCAGCAGCTCGTCGCTGGAATGGAACGCGGCGCGGAGCGGCTCCGGCCTGCGGCGGTCGATCCCGTGCACCCTGCGGATGGTGACCGGCGACTGGAAATTGCGGAGCACCACCTGAACGATCCGGAAGCCGCGGTCCACGAACCGGGTTCCGATTTTGCTGCGGCCGGCCTGGAGCCGGTAGTGATCGGTGAAATGGTAGGTCGCGCGTTCGAAGGCCGAACAGATCCGGTCTTTGACGGTCTCTTCGCCGTAAGTGACATCAGCCGTGGTGCCTGCCGGAGCGTCCAGTTCCAGCTCGAAAGCGCCGGAAACTTCATGCGAAAAATCAAACAGCAGCCGGACGCCCGAGCCGGGCCGGATCACGCAGTGACCGTCCGGCGTCATCAGCGAGGACAAAGCCTCGATCCGGTCCGGCGGCAGGGGCAGGGCCGGTTCGTCCTGCAAAAAACGTCCCAGCTGGAACGGATCATCGCATCCTGTTCCATCGGCGGTCAGCGGCGCGGAGATATCCGCGGGCAGGAAAATCTGTTCGGCGAGCGGCGGCAAACGGTTTTCGCGCAGTTCTTTCCGGGGCGGATCATCGAGCGTGACCGCTTTCCGCCATTCCGATTCCGGCTGAAGGTCGTCGCGCCATTCCATGAACCCGAGCTGGGTGGTGAACTGATCCACGTCGCGCCGCCAGGAATTCAGCACGCGGGAATCCCAGTCCGGACCGGTCGCGAAAAGTCCTTCGAACTCCGCTTTCACCGCTGCGGTGACGGAATGGAAAGTGAAATTCTGTTTCCCGCAGCCGTAGACCTCGATCCGGATCTCGTGTTTCTCCGTGCGCTGGTCAAAATGTACGGCAAGACGGTCATAATAGTGGATGGAATCGGAATTGCGGACCGGACCGGAGGCGATGAAAGCACCGTCGGCGAAAAGCCGGTAACGGGTATCGGCGGTGATGTTGACCATGACTGTTTCCGGCACGGGAAAGAGCGTGAATTCTTTCCGGACTTCAAAATAAAAATTGACTCCGCCGTCATAGGCGGGATCGGTGATCCATTTTCCGTTCATTCAGAAAGATCCTTTCAGCAGATACATGCACGGGTCGTCAGGGTGTTTTCCCTTTCAGCTGCAGCACATCCCCGGAACCGCAGCAGTAATCATAGTGGTCGGGACGGTCGAGTTCGTCGTAGACCGAGAGGAAACACTGAAAAGTTCCTGCTGGGATCGAGGCGGAGACGGTTTTGCCGCTGACCTGGGCCGGAATGGTTTTCCATTCGCGGAAACGGGGTTCCTTTTCCGGTCCTTCCAGCGTATAATTCAGTACGGCTTTGCGGATGCCTTTGCCTTGGGAAAGGATCTCCGCACTGATGGTGCTGCCGCTGACCTTGTTCTTACCGAGTTTCGGCAGACCGGGGGCGCCTTTCAGAAATTCATCGGCGATGCGCCGGCATGCGGTGAAACGGAATCCGACATGGCTGTGCGGCAGACGGCAGATCAGCGTCTTGTTCCAGGTTTTGGGACATTCATCGAAAGCCGCCTGCAGGGTTTCCGGAAACGCATGGCGGTCATTGGTGCCGGCGATCCAGTACATCGGGATCTTTGCCGCATGCAGGAACCGGCCGTTGGTGAACAGCGCGTTGTTCTTGCGGTCGCCGCAGTAGATTTCGATCGAAGCTTTGAAACGGGGATCGACCGCCGCCGCCATGGCGCCGTACCAGCTGCCCCAGGACAGGCCGAGCAGCGCGGTCCTGTCCGGATCCACCTTGGGCAGACTTCGCAGCAGGGAATGGGCCAGCACGATGTTTCCGACATTGGTCACATGATCCTGGCGTTTGCCGCCTTCGAGCGGGATCTGTTTTTTGCCTTTGCTGCCGACCGGACGCTGATTGTACCAGTCCAGGGCGATGACGGCATAGCCGTACTGGTTCCAGCGTTTGACCGCCCAGGCGTAAGCGGTCCCGCCGCCGCCGTGGACCATGACGATGCCGGGAAATCCGCCCTGCGGAACCGGTCCTTCCGGATAACCGACATACGCGAAAACCGGAGCGGGTTTTCCTTTGTAAGGGACGCCGTCGAACAGGATCGCGTGCATTTTCGGATACTGTGAATCGGGAAATTCCGCCTTGCGGTATTCCGGCGCATCTTTGAGCTTGCTGAAATCCCAGTATTTTTCCGGATTTTCCCGTTCCTGCGCCAGCAGGATGCCGCAGAACAGCAGCGGCAAAACAAGTTTCAGTTTCATATTTCAGCCTTTCAGGTTAATTGCTCCCGCGAAACGCGATCCCGCCCGGCGGCAGGACCGCGGCGGCATTGCCATCGCGATCTTCGATCCGGTCCGCTTTGACCGGCAGATCTTCAGCGGAGAGATTCATCAGAATAAAGTTTTTTCCTGCCGGGGCAGGGGGATTTTCCGTGACGGCAGTGGCGATCATTTCCGTTTCGTTTTCCACCGTGACCGAGGATACATGTCCGAAATCATAACGGATCGTCCAGTGTCCGGTCCGGAAAGTTGCCAGGTGATCATGATAGAACCGCAGGAACCGCCGGATGACTGCCAGGTGTTCCGGACTGATTTTCGTGAGGTCGGCGGAAAGCATCGGCACGCCAGCCAGCGAGGCGATCATATGCCGGGCGATATTGACGCGGCTTTCCTCCGGATGGAAGCAGACCGGGTCGGCATGGACCGGAACGCCGTCTCCGAGGATCATGCGGATCTGGCAGCAGCGGTGCAGATTTTCCAGATAATCGAACGGCACGTCATTGGCCCGGAAATTGGTGGCATAAGGCAGCATGGCCGGGGTCGTGTAGCGCTGCCGGAATTCGATCAGCGCATCCGGCTTGACCTCCCTCAGCTGTCCGGCCAGGTCACGGATCTGTTTCAGACATTCCCGGCCGCGCGGAACGGTCATGGAAGGATGGACAAAATCCACAAAATCGACTTTCAGTCCGTCCAGACGGTATTTCCGGAAAACTTCCATGATACGCGGGATCACCACGTCCCGGATCAGCGGGCACGCGGGATCGGCCGCGGCGGAACCGTCGTCGCTTTCCAGCAGAATGGCATCCGCTTCTTTCAGCCTGGCGTAAAGTCTGCTGCGGTTGCCGGTGAGGAACGGCGCGAACCACAGCAGATAATGGAATCCCATATCCTGGACCCGTTTGACATGTCCGGCAAAATCGGGAAGTTTCCGTTCGGACAGGATCCAGTCGCCGTTTTCGGAAAACCATTCGGAAACCGTGGAACTGTTCAGCCGTTTGGAGGTGTCGTAACTCCAGCCGTCATCGAGGATGAAAGTGCGGAAGCCGAGTTCGCCAGCGAGCGCGGCATTCTTTTCCAGTTCGGGGATCGTATAGGCGGCGTGAAACGCATACCAGGTGCAGTAAACCGGGTCCCAGGCGCCGGCGGGGAAAACCGGATTTTCGGGGATCAGACGCTGCCGGAAAGACGCAACCGTTTCCGGAAACGGGAGTGCCCGGCGGTCCGCAACGAATTCGAATGGCTGAGTTTCCTGGGACAGCCGGATGGTCCACTCCAGCCGGAACGCCGAATCGGACTGGCTCAGCCGGGAATGGAGCGAGGCATCGTCCGCCGTATCGGTGAGATAAAATGCCGCCTGGCTGATCCCTGCCTGATCGAACCAGACCAGGAACGGCATCTGCCGCTGGGCCGCGGAATCCAGCTTCAGATCCCAGGGCAGCTGCATCTGCGGACGGTACAGGTCGCTCGTCCAATAGCCTTGAATGTTCCGGACCGGCTGTTCGAACCGGATCGTCAGCGTGTCGCCGGCACGGCGGATCATCTCCTGCGTGACGGCAGCGGAATGGACAGTTCGGGTATCCGGCAGATCTTCGGTATGGAACACCGAATCCCGGCTGTCAGAAAACGTGATTCTCATGGTGGTGCTTCAGATTTATCGGAATGACGGTTTATTTGGATTCAGGCTGGACTTCGGTCAGAGAAAGATTCCGGATCGCGATGGGTTCAGTGCCGTAGCAGCTGAGGACTCCGTAGGAAATCTTCGCGATTTCCGGGAACGAGAAAGTGACCGAGATCTTCTGCCACTTGTCATTGCCTTCCATCTTTTTGGACTCGAAAGTCTTCCATTTCCTGTTTTCCTGATAGGAGATCTTCAGGTGGTCGTCTTCTTCAGCTTTGAATTCGGCGCTGAAAACATAGGTTTTGCCGGCCTGGACCGGGGTATGGACCACGATGAGCCGGGCTTTGTCGGCTTTGTCGGAACCGTCCACAATGATCGTCGGAACGCCGTCTTCGATGACCGCTTTCCACTTGACGTTTTTGCCGGCGGCGGAGAATCCGGCCGGATATCCGGCTTTCGTGCGCTGGAAGAAGGTGCTGTTGCGGATCAGATTCGCGTTTTCCGTGAGCACGGGAGTGCCGATCTCCAGCGTATGCGCGCCTTTGGTCGAGATCCCCAAGTAGGGCGTTGCCGTAAAGGGACTCATCCTGACCGGCAGCGCGACCAGCTGCCATTCTCCGGTCCCGGTCACCTGATTGGTCGAGCAGGTCTGGAACTTCGGTTTCGCTACCTGCACAAAAACTTCATATTTTTTCCCTTTTTCCGCTTTGACCGGAACGGTCAGCTGATATGCCGTGTCGGCTTTCATCCCTTTGGTCGCGATGATGACCACGGTGCTTCCTTCGGTATGGATCAGCCTGGCATGGGCCGGTCCTTTTTCCTGTTTCACGATTTCGGCTTTGGCGTTTTTGCCGATCCGCATCCAGCCGTTCGGCAGTTCCTTGCCGGCCGCGACGGTGAATTGCGGATTGACGATCAGATTTTCCGCGGCGATGATGGAGCAGCCGCCAAGCAGGAGAGAGAATAACAGTGTTTTGTTCATATTGAAAAAATCCTTATGTTACATGTTGAATTTCAGTTCAGCGGATCCGGATCAGGGTGTATCCTTTGAGCAGTTCTTTCGGCAGGGTCACCGTGACGGTGCCGTCGGCATTGTATTTCCCGGACAGTTTTTTCCTGCCCGCGAAATCCGGCGAGACCGCATAGATCTCATTTTTGCCGAATGCCGGGACCGTGATGGTGATGTCACGGGTCAGCGCGGGGAACGGAGCCTTTTTGAAGGTGTTCGGCACCTGGTCGCCTTTGCTGTGGCCGGATGCCAGACCGTTCAGCAGATGCACCAGCACCTGATCCTTTTCACGGTAAAGGGTCATGAAGACTTTTTCCGGGGCATCGGTTTTCAGCAGTGAAGTCTCGCCGATGATCTTTCCGAGAATGCCGCGGTAGAATGCGGCAAGCTTGACATCATAATCGAATTCGCTGACTTTCCCCCAGGAAACATCAGGACAGTAAAACAGCTCTTCCAGCCTCGCAGGGAAGAAGAAAATCCTGCCTTTACCGACTTTTTTCCCGATCACGCCGGGCACCAATTCTCCGGATTTCATTTTGAGCTGGAACAGACTTTTGCCCGTCGCGGCCGGAACGGTCTTGACGCATTTCAGGTCGCGTCCCTGAAGCGGAAATTCACTGGTCCCATCGGTGACCGCGACGACTTTTTTCATTTTGGGACGGACGGTGAAACCGAGCATATCCTCGAACGGCCACTGCTTGCGCCATTTGCCGAATTCGTTGCGTGTTCCGGCGCGTCCGGACAGAAGCACGGTTCCGCCATTCCGGACGAAATCGCGGATGGCCTCGATCTGCCGGTCGGAAAGGCACGCGGCCGCACCGACATAAAGCACTTTCAGCCGCTTGAGCAGCTCGGAATTGATGCCGTCGTCACCGAGGAAGACATAGGGCATGTGGATCTCTTCCAGAGTCTGGGAGAATCCGAACGT
>Ga0265298_10000630_pt1 | contig 51579 bp, 42 predicted proteins | sample AusTroGonzalo_MG_3_FD_193486 | JGI IMG/M metagenome (GOLD analysis project Ga0265298, IMG submission 193486) | Bovine rumen microbial communities from tropical cattle in Woodstock, Queensland, Australia - Gonzalo_01 | ecosystem: Host-associated > Mammals > Digestive system > Stomach > Rumen ...
CGAAACAGCCAAGAAAGCTTTCTACAAAGAGAAGCTGAAGAATGTTATTGCGAATCTCGACCATCAGATGAAGACACCCAATACCAAGAAACAGACCTCCACTCCCAAGGCAAAGACTGCAGTAAGCTCGCTCTACGGATGGTGGACGTGGATTGATGCTATTCAGATGGCGATGCCGCTCTACATGCAGATTTATCAGCTCACAGGCGACAAGGCCTACATGAAGCATGGTATGAAGATGTATCTTTGGAGCCGCAACACCTGTGGACGCGGCGAAGGGAACCCCAAGAAAGGACTCTTCAACACCAGCGATGGACTGTGGTGGCGCGATGCCGACTATGTACCACCTTACAAAGAGCCCGACGGTAAGGACTGCTACTGGTCGAGAGGCAATGGATGGGTATATGCCGCACTTGTTCGCTGCATGAACATCCTGCCTGAGAAATCAAAGGAATACAAAAAACTGAAGAAAGACTTCCTGATGATGAGCGAAGGACTACGCAAGTGTCAACGCAAAGACGGCTTCTGGAATCCCAGTCTTGTATCTACCAACTATGAGATGAAAGAGACCTCAGGCACCGCCCTATTCCTTTACGGAATGGCTTGGGGCATACAGAAAGGATATCTGAAGGCCGATATCTATCGTCCTGTTTGCGACCGTGCCTGGGCAGCAATGGCGAAGGATGCCATTCATCAAGACGGATTCCTCGGATGGATGCAGGGAACGGGCAAAGATCCCTCAGCCGGTCAGCCACTGAGCTACGAGAAGACTCCTGACTTCGAAGACTACGGCACAGGATGCTTCCTGTTGGGAGCTACTGAATACTACAAACTGATAAAGTAGTAGTATATAAAAAAGTATGTAGATTACAGCATATAGCTTGCTTTTTGATAAAAATATATTAAAATAATGTGTGCATTACGTGCAGTATGCACCTAATTTATTACTTTTGTCAGCAAATCATATTTTTAATTAGAACGACATGAAAAAGATTATACTGATGACAGTAATGCTGCTCGGCAGCTTTACAATGGCAATAGCACAGAAGTCCGCCGAAATAAAATTCGACAAAGTAACACATAACTTCGGTACTTTCTCAGAGAAGGAACCTGTAGTTAGCTGCACCTTCACCTTCACCAACGTCGGCGAACAGCCACTCGTGGTCAATCAGGCCGTTGCATCCTGCGGATGTACTGTGCCCGAATACACCAAGACTCCTATCCAGCCAGGCGAAAAGGGAGAAATCAAAGTGACCTATAACGGAACAGGAAAGTTCCCTGGACACTTCAAGAAGAGTATCACCGTGCGTACGAACGGAACTGTTGAGATGACTCGTCTTTACATCGAAGGCGACATGGAGGAGGCAAAATAAGTTTTAAGAACAGACAAACACTGAATCATGTCAAGCGATAGCATTGTCATCATACCTACCTATAACGAGAAGGAAAATATCGAGAAGATCATCCGTGCCGTATTCGGCTTGGAGAAATGTTTTCATATCCTGATTATTGACGACGGATCACCCGACGGTACTGCTCAGATTGTAAAGGGGCTGATAGAAAAGGAGTTTAGCGACCGCCTGTTCATTGTAGAACGTAGCGGAAAACTTGGCTTGGGAACAGCATACATAGCAGGATTCAAGTGGGCATTGGCACACGATTATGAATACATCTTCGAGATGGATGCAGACTTCAGTCATGATCCTAACGACCTGCCCCGCCTTTACTCTGCATGTGCCGATGAGGGCTACGATGTAGCTATCGGCAGCCGATACATCAGTGGTGTGAACGTGGTGAACTGGCCCATCGGACGCGTACTAATGTCCTACTTCGCTTCGAAATATGTACGTATGGTAACAGGATTCCAAGTACACGACACCACTGCAGGATTCAAGTGCTACAAGCGTCGCGTACTGCAGACCATCGAGCTCGATAAAATTCGTTTCAAGGGCTATGCCTTCCAGATTGAGATGAAGTTCACATCCTATAAGATCGGCTTTAAGATTAAGGAAGTGCCCGTTATCTTCGTGAACCGTCGTGAGGGAACAAGCAAGATGTCGGGCGGCATCTTCTCAGAAGCATTCTTTGGCGTGATGCGCCTGCGTTGGGACGGATGGACACGCAAGTATCCGAAGATTAGCTGTTAACTATAGGCTTTTAGCTAAAAGCCAAAAAGGGGAATGACAAGATTGCCATTCCCCTTTTTCTTATTGGTCTGGATTCTCGACGAATCCCTGATATTCCGGTACGATAGCCGACATCACTGAATCATAAGCCTGATTCATAGTGGCATTAATATTCTCCTCGCCCTTTCCTACTGGATAGATAGGCTGATGGATAGTTAGCGTAAGCGGATGCCAAGTAACGAAATGGAAATCACGCATGCGTGGCATCACATTGAACGAGCCGTTGATAGTGATAGGGACAACGGGCAACTGCAACTCATCGGCAAGAGCAAAGGCTCCACGACGGAACTCCCCCATATGACCAGTAAACGTGCGAGCGCCTTCTGGAAAGACCGTAAGGCTGGTACCACCCTGAAGGGTCTCACGAGCCTTATCATAAGTAGCCTTGATAGCCTTCGGACCACGCTTATCAACAAATATCTGATGCGACTTCTCACACGCATAACCGATGAATGGCATCTGGCGCAACTGACGTTTCATCATCCACTTGAAATTACGGTTCAGATAACCATAAATCAGGAAGATATCGAACGAGCCCTGATGATTGGCTACGAAGACATACGACTGGTCTTTCTCCAGATTCAGGCGGCCTTCCACCTTGACTGGCAACAGAAGGACTTTCAGAATAAAGTATCCCCACCAATGACCAGGCATATAGCCCCAGTAATGACCATTACCGATAGTACAGCCAATGGCAATCGAGAAGACAACAAGTAGCGTTGCCAAGATTACCAACGGCAATGCAATGAAGATTTGATAGATGCGATACAGAAGCTTCAACATATAATTTCTTTTTTATTGATTCGACTTATGGTTTTCTTTGAAAAGCACAATTTATTGCTTTCTTAATGTAATGACAACGATTTCAGGTGTTGCACCAAAACGGAATGGAACAACTCCACCTACGCCTTTTGATACATAGAGACAGCGTGATCCCATGCGATAGAGGCCGTCGCTTTCCTTACGTAACAGAGATAATGGCGACCAGCCAAACAGCTCGAACTGCATACCGTGCGTATGTCCACTGAGTGTGAGCTGAGCATGACACTCACGAAGAATCTTTCTTTTCCAGGCCGATGGATCGTGCTCCATCATCACGATAAACTCATTGCGTGCAACACCAGCCAAAGCCTGATTGATATTGCCTTCCTGAGGGAAACGGTTCTCTCCGTCGTTCTCCAATCCACTGACAATGATAGAGTCGCCCCCATGCTTTACCACACGATAACTGTTCAGCAACAACTGCCAGCCTAAGTCCTGCTGCAGACGTACCAGTTGGCGTTCATTGGCATATCTGACAGGAGGAGGCGTATCATCATCAATATAATAGACATAATCGTGATTGCCCATCACAGAAAATACGCCGTCCTTCGACTTTATCTTCTTCAATTGCTTCATGAACGGCTTAATCTCCGAAGGCATTTTGTTTTGTATGTCACCTGTAAATGCAACCATATCAGCTTTCTGGGCATTGATACTGTCGATGACTTCCTGCAAAAACGCAGCATCCATACTTCCCAGATGGATATCAGTGAACTGTACGATACGATAGCCATCAAACGATTGAGGGAGATCGGTGAAAGACAGCTCTACACGCTTCACCTCCAAGCGTTGATTTCCCACAAAGGAACCATAGAGCACAACGAACCATACCACAGGAGCGAGGGCAAGGCTCACCAGACGACCTTTCTTGCCAAACAGCGAACCGACGGCCAAAATCAGCTTGGGAGCTACCAAGAGTCCGATAGCAATGAGGTAGACATTGAGCCACGTCATATCATCGGGCACAAAGTCGCGCTCTAACGACAGCAAGACTGTTGCCGTCACAAACAACAAGCAAGGAACGAACCACAACGTCTGAACCCACCAACATTTCTTTCTCAGGAATCGCAACCAGATGAACATATCCGGCAGGATGATCAGAAGGAGGAACCAAACAAGTGCTTTTGCTATCATTTTCTTTCTATTTTCTTATCTGAACATGATGGGTTGACCTGTATACTCACGATCTACCACTCCATTATTATATACCAAATGACCATTGCAGAGCGTCTTCTCAACACGCCACTGATAAGTATGTCCCTCCATCGGGCTCCATCCGCATTTGCTCTCGATAACATCTTTCGTTACGGTCCAAGGCGCGTGCGGACGTACAATAGTAATATCAGCCTTATAGCCCTTGCGCAAGAAGCCGCGCGCACGCACTTCGAAGATCTCGGCTGGATGATGCGCCATCAGTTCTACCAACTGTTCGATGGTGAGCACACCCTCATCGACAAGCTCAAGCATCGTGGGCAGGGAGAACTGAATCATCGGCATACCACTTGTAGCCTTCGCCGCCCCACCCTGTTTCTGACTGAGCAGATGAGGCGCATGATCGGTTCCTATAACACTGATACGACCATCCGTAAGTCCTTGACGAAGTGCGGTCTGATCGGTGACGCTCTTGATAGCAGGATTTACCTTTATCCTTGCTCCCAATCGGTCGTAATCGACGGTCGAGAAATACAGATGTCCTACCGTTGCCTCAGCCGTGATCGCGTGACGATCATCAGCAGGGATGAGCTCAAGTTCGGCCTTTGTCGAAATATGGGCAATATGCAAACGTGCATTGTGCTCCACTGCCAGCTCAATGGCTTTTCTTGTAGAAGCCACACAAGCCTCTTCGCTACGTATCAACTGATGGAAGGCGATATCCGGATCATCGCCATAACGGCTTTTAAACTCTTCCATATTACGGTTGATGATAGCAGTATCCTCACAATGAACCATGATGGGCAATGATGCCTCACGGAAAATGGTATGGAGCGCCTCATCACGATCGACAAGCATATTACCTGTGCTGGAACCCATGAAGAGTTTGATACCAGGAATGCGATGCACATCGAGCGTTGGGAACAAATCCGCATTATCGTTAGTGGCTCCAAAGAAGAAGGAATAGTTCACATGACTCTTCTTTTCCGCCAGACAGAATTTCTCTTCCAATGCCTCGACGGTTGTCGTTTGCGGAACCGTGTTAGGCATATCGAAGAAACTCGTCACGCCTCCTGCAGCTGCAGCGCGGCTCTCACTCTCGATATCGGCCTTCTCCGTAAGTCCCGGCTCACGGAAATGCACGTGGTCGTCGATAACGCCAGGCAATACGAAACATCCCGACGCATCAATCGTTGTGTCGAAAGATGCTTCGGGATGTGTCTGTCCTACGATGATATCGGATATCTTTTCGTCTTCTATGATGATGGTTCCGTCAACGATCTTTCCTTCGTTGACAATCTGTCCACCGGTTATTGCTGTTTTCATTCCTTACCGTTAAGAATGTTTTGAATCACCGAGTCGGAAGGCTCTCCTTGTTTCTGCGTAGCAGGCGTATCGTCCATGCCTTGCATCTTTGCCTGAATCTCGTTTGCTGCCTTATAGAACTCCTTCACATAAGAATCATTCTTGAAAGCATCGGATGCGAGCGTCATGATATGTTCTATCTGAGGCGTCAACATGGGATATTCCATACCCGCCGTAATCATCATGAACACACCAGGACCAAGCACATTGTCGGAGTTCTTCACGATGAAGTTAGTGATCAGCGTATCTTCCTCCATCTCTATCTGCTGCGCCTCAACCGACAGCTGCTCAGCAATCTCACGCTCATCGATACCGTCCAGAAGCATCTGGCTCTCACGATGTCCGAGCTCGTTCATCCTATTGTCCAACTGATTATGCTGGTCAATGAAAGCATAGAGCAGTTCGTTCAGCGGTGTTCCGCTGACCTTGCGCGATGAATCGTCAATACGTACCACGATATTGCCTTTTTCCAAAACGATAGGCATCATCAGCGAACGGTCGTCCATGAAGAGATTCACCATCATAACAGTATCAAGGAGACCAGCGAACTTAAACTTCCCATGAACAACCTCACAGGAGTCAATGCTTTCAAGCTGACCGTTCTTGACTGTTTTCAGATAGAGTTTACTACCATCGAGCAGCGACACTGATGACGTTCCTTGGATATTATAGGAATCGGCACAAGAGGTAAGCCCCGCAAGAATGGTAAATATGTAGAGTAGTTTTTTCATCGAAAATGATCCGTATAACATGATTGTACGTTTGCAAATGTACGATGATATATTGAGGTATGAAAAAAAATTTGCTCAATTTAAAACAACTGAGCAAACTTTTAGCGTTTTTTTTACCTCTGCGGCAGATTCTTCTTCAGCTCGTAATCGATTCTGTGGGATACGTATATCTGCAAGATGGCTGCCAGCAGCAGGATGCCCACCCATTTATTATAGACATATTGCAGATAGGTGATGTGCGACAAGCCAAGAGTATTTCCTTGTGAGGCAAACATGAACACGCCCGATACGAGGAAAAGCAGATCGCTCAGGATCATGATGCGACGCAGACGGCGTAGCGTCATATCCTTGCCTTCATAGCGCTGACTGAGCTGCATCGATGCAAAGCCGATAGCGCCCAGCGAATAGACATAGGGAGCTGCCGTCATACTCAGCAGACTAATACCTGCACCAACCACCATCAGCAGCCCGCCACAGAGCAGTACTGCGTTTTGCCATTTATTTAATTGCTTCATTTTCGTTCGTACTAATTGTGAATTGCTGAGGATTGTCGTCGCTCAGCACAAAGATATCCTCATCGTCGGCCTTCATGAAATAGCGTTCGCGGGCAATCTTCTCCATCATCTTAGGATTCTCCTGCAACTGACGTATCTTTGCCTTATTGCTCTTGTTCAAGTCCTCATACACCTTGATTTCCTCTTTCAGATCGTTGATGCGTCGCATGTTGTTGATATGACTCAGAATACTGTTCTCATCCAGGAACCCGATGATGAGCACACCGATGACACACACCAGCAGATATTTCATGTACCATACATGAGCTAAGCCGGAAACAAAGGTTTTGGCCTTCGAATATTTATCTTTTATCCACTTCATATCTTACTACATCTTTCGTTCTTTTCAAAAAATACAGCAAAAGGATCTTCTACGCCAGTTCCAGATCGAATGCTGCACGCAACTTCTCAACAGAGTGATTCTGGCGCACCATCTCCTCAAACTGCTCCTTGCGAGTCAGTATCGTCACTTGGTCTTTCTTCTCAGCGACTGCGACATTCAGCGTTATCTCACAATTGTGGAGATAGATTTTCAGCGTATTCAGAATACTTCCATAGATATTGTCCACCTCGACCTTGATAATCTCGTTGGGCACCACCAGTTTTACAGCCGGGAAGTCCGTTATCTGAGGATTCAGGTTCTTCAGACGGGCAGCGATACCACTCAGTCGCTGGGGCATTCGGTTGCACATAGACATCCACTGCAGTTCCAGTTCGTCCTGTGAGAATACTGCCTTTTCGTTCTCATTCTTCCCACCAGCGCCTTGCATATCCGGGAGTACCTGCATCTTCGGCTTTGCCTGCTGACGGAGGTTGCTCCACGACATAGAGATGCTGGAGAGCGTTCTTGCGGGGCCAGTGGGTCTCTTGGGAGCCTGTGCCTGCGACATTTCAGTATTCTTTAGCGCTTCAGTATTCCTTGGTGCTACGTTTCTTACTGGCGCAACACTCTTCTCCGACACTTCGGCCGCGGCCACCTGTTGAGCCGGCTTCACTTCGGGCTGAGACTGTCGGATAACTTGCTTAAACAGGGATTTCAATCGTCTGGGCTTACGCCCACTGGCACTGGCCTCATCAGGTTGCGTAATCTGTGCCACCTCGATGAGGGTCAGCTCGACGAGCAATCGTTTGTTGCTTGACTGACGATAGTTCACGTCGCACTGGTTCATGATGCGCAACGCACTGTAGAGGAAGGGTAACGGAGCTTTCTTCGCCTGTTCCTCATAGCGCTGACGAGCCTGTTCGCTCACTTCAAGGAGCGACAGTGTCTGCGGATCCTTCGCCATCATCACGTTGCGCACGTGCTTGGCAAGTCCTTGTATGAGCAATCCACCATCGAATCCCTTGTTGATCACATCGTTGAGCAGCACCATCACCTCGCTCACCTTGTTTTCGAGGGCGAGATCGACGATGCGGAAATAGTTCTCTGAGTCGAGAACGTTCAGGTCTTCAATCACCTTCTGATAAGTGATATCTCCCTGACAGAACGAAGCAGCCTGGTCGAAGATTGACAACGCATCGCGCATACCGCCATCAGCCTTCTCGGCTATCACTGCCAGCGCCTCATCCTCATATTTGATACCTTCCTTGTCGGCCACGCTCTTCAGATGGGCAATTGTATTCTGTACCGTCATACGCTCGAAGTCATAGATCTGACAACGGCTCAGGATGGTAGGCAGAATCTTATGTTTCTCTGTCGTAGCCAGAATAAAAATTACATGTGCAGGCGGTTCCTCCAGTGTTTTCAGGAAAGCGTTGAAGGCTGCCGTCGAGAGCATATGCACCTCATCGATGATAAAAACCTTGTATTTGCCCAACTGCGGCGGGATGCGTGTCTGCTCCATGAGCGTCTTGATATGCTCCACCGAGTTGTTCGATGCAGCATCGAGCTCAAAGATGTTCAACGAACGCTGTTCGTTGAACGACTGACAGCTCTCGCACTCGTTGCATGCCTCGCCCTCAGCCGTCGGATTCTGACAGTTGATGGCTTTGGCAAAGATGCGGGCACAAGTCGTTTTTCCTACGCCACGCGGACCGCAGAACAGATAAGCATGAGCCAGCTTACCGCTCTTCACCGCATTTTTCAGCGTGGTGGTCAGCGCCATCTGGCCTACCACCGTATCAAACGACATCGGCCTGTATTTTCGTGCCGAAACAATATATTCCATTTGCTTGTTTTATTTCTGCTTGATTTTCTTTGCCAGTTCCTTCTTGATGCGCTTCACCTCTTTCTTGGTGACAGGAAGAACAGTACCGTGACGGGGAGTGAACATTCCCTTGGTCTCAGTCTGATGTTTCAAGGTGAAGGTGGCGAGATCCTTAGTCTCACAGAACTGATAGTAGCCAGAGCCGTAGCAGTCGTACATAAGAATCCACTTCTCGGGCTTGTCGCAGTGTCCTTTCTTATCGACGAGCGGCCAAACGCCAGCGCCCTCGACAGCAACCCTCGTCTGCTGCAGCTTTCCACTGGGCTTGCTCCATTGTGAACCGGCAGGCTGGCCTGCGGCTGGAGTGAGTGTCTTAGCAGTCACCTTGCAGATGCCTCCCTCGCCCTCGTTCTTATAGAAAGCGTGGTAGAGACCATCCTTGTGGCTATAGACGATATCCATATCGATCGTAGCGGAACCGCGGTCATAGAAATAAACGGGTTCGCCTTCCAGATCGGTGAAGTCCTTATTGGCGTAGCAGTAGAACACCTTATCATAGGGGATGGTGCCATCGTTGGTGAGCAGAGAGAAATACACGAGGTACTTACCTTCCTGCGGATCCCAAATGGTCTCAGGAGCCCACACGCGAGTGACGTTGGCGAAATTCGTTCCCTTGTATTTCTCAGGGAAGTGAACGGTGGAGTGCTGCCAGTTGACGAGATCCTTGGAACGCATGAGCACGATGCCACGATTGCTCGCCCATCCTTCTGCGCAACGCATATCGGTATTCACCATATAGAACCATCCGTCCTCACCACGCAACACATGAGGGTCTCGCACGCCCTTCTTCAGGGCGATAGTGTCGGCTGCCACGATGCGCAGACCGCCATTCATCGGCACGAAGTCGAAGGGTTTGTCGAGCGTTGACAGTGCATAGTAGATATTCTCGTTGTCGTTCGAGGGGAAGTAAGCAAACAGGTAGTTTGAGTACTTCTTGGCACCAGCGGCCAGCGTGCCGAGCATCATGAGGGCTACGGCAATGAGAGTGATTCTTGTCTTCATAATCCTTATTGGTCTATCATTAATTAGTAGTGTTGTAGGTATTCTATTTCTTCACCAGTCTCAGATAGTAGAGTCCTGGATTCATAGTCTCAGACGAAGCGGCAAGTCTTACCACAAAGCGTGTCTTCACCTCTCCCTTGGCATCCTTCAGAAGCTCGGCGGGAAGTGGGAACTCGATGTTGTAGAAGCCGTTTGCGCTGCCTTCCATCTTCTCAGGAATCACGATGTCGGCAATCTTCACGCCATCGACGGTCAGCGCAGCCTTACGTCCTTTATCAGTAGTAATGAAGCGGCACATCACTGCCAATCCATTTGTTTCTTTCTTATTATTAAATAAGGTGAACTGCACATGTCCGCCTACGCCTGCATCACGATAGCTCTCACCGCGGAACGAGCCTTTCGTAGAGTTGGCCGAGTAGTTATACTCGTGACCAGCCTCGCTCTGCTGTTCGCCAGGAGCCACAAAATCGATTGTACGGGCATTGAGGGCTTCAATCGCTGCCTCGCTCTTTGCCATATCGCTTTGTGCGAAGTTCTCTGATGTCTGCTGATACCAGTAGCACATGTAGCGTGCGTGATGGATCTCATAGAACGGCTGCAATGTCAGCGTAGTCCACTTATAGCTCTCCACGCCCTCGCGCTTCACATCGATGGCGAAGGTCAGCTTCTGCGGGTTGAGCATCTTGATACGGCTGAGCACCTGACTGCGGTCACCGATCAGCAACGGAGCCGACATCAGGTTCAACTGGCGGCCCATCGCGCCTGGCGAGTGGTCCATACGTCCCTCACCGCCATAGACATTCTGCAGCTTCTCCACAGGCAGTCCTGCCACAGGAGCCTCAGCCGAAGAGGTGGTCTGTGCGCCCAAGAGGATGGGGCCGTACTTAAAGGCGATATAGTCCTTCAGATTGGGGCACACCTCGTAGCGCAGTGCCATCGGCAGGCTCACCTCTATCTTATCGCCCTTCTTCCATTTACGGTCGATGGTGACATAGCAGGCCACCCCCTCAGCGACCTTGCTGTCGATGGTTTCCCCATTGACAGTCACCTTGAATCCGCTCTTCACCCAAGCCGGATGGCGCAGTGCGATAGCATACTTACCACTCTTGCCGATGGTCAGCGTGGTCTTGGGCTCATAGGGGAAGCGTGTCTCTTGTGTAACAACAAAATTCTTGTTATTCAGTTTCGAGGCAGTGAAGAGGTTCACATAGAGCGTCTTCTTGCCGTCGTGTGTATAGACGAAGTGTCCATACTTCGAGTGATTCTCCATACCAGTACCCACACAGCACCACATGCCTTTGTTGGGCAACGAGTAGATGCGATAGCCCTGTGGGCGCAACGTGGTGAAATAGACGTAGCCGCCCGTCAGAGGATCCTGTGTGGAGAGGATATGGTTCCACATAGCCTGCTCGTAGAAGTCAGCATACTTCGCATCAACAGTGCGGTCGCTGAGCATCTCTGAGAACTTCAGCATGTTGTTGGTGTTGCACGACTCGGGGCCATCGGGCTGACTGATATAGCGGTCGCCGTTGGCAGCAGCCAAGAAATGCTCGTTCACCGAGTTACCGCCGATACAAACGGTACGGTTCTCCGCCACATCCTGCCAGAAATTCTCCGAAGCCTTGATATACTTCTCGACATCCGAGTCGCCGTTCTTCATCCTGAGACCTTCACCTCCGATACGCTCCATACCGATGTACTTAGGCACCTGCGTGTTGGCGTGCTTGCCATCGAGGAAATGGTCATTGAGCGTCTGCATACCATTGAGCATCGCCTTGTGGGTGTACTTCTTAGCAGCAACGAGATACTTCTGGTCACCAAACAGCTGATAGGCATCGAGCAACGACTCGTTCATGCCTCCATGCTCACAGTTCAGAAAGCCCTCGAAAGCGCCGTCGTCCACCTTTGCGATGAGGTTCGTGCTCCAGTCGGCGAGCTTGCGGAACATCTCCTTGGCCTGTAAGCTGTTTCCATAGAGGAAAGCATCGCGCAAGCCTGCGAGAATCTTGTGTTGACAATAGAAGGGCACCCATCCCCAATTCTTCTGAATGCCAGACAGGTCGCCCTTATAGAGTTTGCGCCAAGAATCGTTGATGGGCTGTCCGCCGATGAAGCCGTAGAGCCCCTCAACATCCTTGTCATACTGATCCTGACAGTCCTTCATCACCTGAAGCATATAGTCCATGCGCTCTTTCAGTTGAGCTCTCACAGCCTCGTCGTGACAGGCAGCATAACCCAAGGCAAGTGCCGAAAGGTAATGGCCACCCACATGACCGCTCAGGTCGAAGCCTGCATCCCCCCCCCAGTTCTTGAAGTTAGGATGCTTCTGTTCCCACTTATAATAGCGGGAAGAAGCATCCTTTGTTCCACCTAATCCCGACTGGCGGACATAAGGAGTCAATAATCGGTCCACATCATATTGCAGCAGCATCTGGATGTTCAGGTCCATTGCTTTCTTCATCGGGCCGTCCAGCAGCGTCACCTCCTCCAAGTCGAAGTGTTTGGGATAGAGTTCGCTCTGTGCCCTCATTGTTGCTGATGATGAGATGACCATCATGGCAGCCAGTGTCAGTCGTAGGTTCATAGGTATGGGGTGTTGTTTTTAAGATTTAGAATTTCTTTGTCTGTTCAGCCACCTCGGCATTGATCTTGTCGATGAAGGCCTGGATGGTCATCATGGCCTGTTCGCCACCGCCTTGCTGGCGCATGCTTACCATTCCTTCGGCTTCTTCCTTCTCGCCGACAATAACCATGTAAGGAATACGCTTCAGCTCGTTGTCGCGGATCTTGCGGCCGAGCTTCTCGTTGCGCAGGTCGATATTGGCGCGAACACCCTGCAGATCGAACTCCTTAGCCACCTTACGGGCATAGTCGTTGTATTTCTCCGACAGCGGCAGGATAGCTACCTGATCAGGCGTGAGCCAGAGGGGGAAGTGACCTGAGGTGTGCTCGATGAGCACGGCAGTGAAGCGCTCCAGCGAACCGAATGGTGCGCGGTGGATCATCACAGGGGTCTTCTTCATGTTATCCTCATCGGTGTACTCCAGCTGGAAGCGCTTAGGCAGGTTATAGTCCACCTGGATAGTACCCAACTGCCAGCGACGGCCGATAGCGTCCTTGATCATGAAGTCGAGCTTAGGACCATAGAAAGCGGCCTCACCGTATTCTACCTTAGCGGGCAGCCCCTTCTCCTGACAAGCCTCAACGATAGCTCTCTCGGCCAATGCCCAGTCCTCGTCAGTGCCTACGTACTTCTCGTGGTTGTTAGGATCGCGCAGCGAGATCTGTGCCTCGAAATTGAAGCCGAAAGCCGACAGCACGATATCGATGATATCCATCACGTTGAGGAACTCCTGCTTCACCTGATCGGGACGACAGAACAGGTGGGCATCGTCCTGAGTGAACGAGCGGACACGTGTGAATCCGTGCAACTCACCTGACTGCTCATAGCGATATACAGTACCGAACTCTGCGATACGCAGGGGCAGGTCACGATAGCTGCGGGGCTTCCAAGCGAAGATCTCGCAGTGGTGAGGACAGTTCATGGGCTTCAACATGTAAACCTCGCCTTCCTCAGGCGTAGTGATAGGCTGGAACGAGTCCTTACCGTAATGATCCCAGTGACCAGAGGTCACGTAGAGGTTCTTCGAGCCGATATGTGGTGTCATCACCTCCTGATAGCCAAAACGCTTCTGTACCTTGCGCAGATGGTCCATCAGGCGCAGACGAAGCTCAGTGCCCTTCGGCAGCCAGATAGGCAGACCCTTACCCACCTTGTCGGAGAACATGAACAGCTCCATCTCCTTACCAATCTTACGGTGGTCGCGTTTCTTAGCCTCTTCAAGCATCACGAGATACTCGTCGAGCATCTTCTTCTTGGGGAACGAGATACCATAGAGGCGCTGCATCTGCTCACGGTTGGCATCGCCACGCCAGAAAGCGCCTGCTACAGAGGTCAGCTTGACGGCCTTGATCTCACCTGTGTCCACGAGGTGCGGACCGCGGCAGAGGTCGGTAAAATTACCTTGTGTATAAGTTGTGATTGAACCATCCTCCAAGTCCTGCTCGATGTGCTCGCACTTGTAGGTCTGACCAGCGGCAGCAAACTCCTTGAGGGCGTCAGCCTTGGCGACTTCCTTGCGGACAACGGCCTCTTTCTTGCCTGCCAGTTCCTTCATCTTCTGTTCAATCTTGGGGAAATCGTTCTCCTTGATGCTCTCTCCATTAGGCAGCAGCACGTCATAGAAGAAACCGCTCTCTACAGCAGGACCGAAACCGAACTGAATGCCAGGATACAATTCCTGGAGCGCTTCAGCCAACAGGTGAGCAGATGTGTGCCAGAAGGTGTGCTTACCCTGCTCGTCATCCCACTTATAGAGCTCAAACTTAGCATCCTCCATGATAGGACGATTCAACTCCACTGTTTCGCCATTCACGCCACAGCTGATGACGCTGCGTGCCAGAGCTGGCGAAATGCTCTCGGCGATCTGAAGACCGGTCACGCCCTGTTCATACGAGCGAACAGATCCGTCCGGAAAAGTAATGTTGATCATATTTACAATATATGTTTTAATTTAAGCAGTGCAAAGGTACTGAAAATCGAACAAAACACAAAATAAATTAGGCTTAATTTCATATAAAATTGCAAGAAAATTTGGATATTTCACAAACAATTCGTAATATTGCAGTGGAATTAAACAATCTTTGGCACGACAGCCTTTCTATTAACCCATAAAAATCTATAAACAATGAAAAGAACAGCAACATTGCTGATGGTGGCACTCAGTTTCGTCTCCATCGCAATCCACGCCCAGACAGACAACCCACGAGGCATTTACAAGATGACAAAGCTCACTGGCCATAGCGGCGAGATAGAGGCCCCCCTTGAGCAATACAAGATATGCACCGACGACATCACACTTACCGTATCCAGCTGGGGAGCGACCTTCGGAATCGTCGATAACGACCATCAGGTGTTCAACTACACAGGCGACCAGCCTAAGGCGAAGAACGACAAGAGTGCGCTCATCTATGACAGCAACGACAAGCATTTCACCCTGAAATGGTGGAGCACCTTCGCCAACCACGCCTATTTCCCCAAAGACGACTGGTGCATAGAGAAGTACGAGTCAGGACTGTACACAGAGAGGAGCAAGCCCTTCTTCGACGCGCTGACAGGCACGGCAGAGGTCGATAAGAAGAACCCGCTGACAGGCACTTGGCGCTTCATCGGACACGTCGATGAGCTGAGCGACGTTAAAAAAGAACTGCCAAAACTGCAAGAGAACTACCCTGCAAGCAAGTATTTCAACCGATTTTTCGTCTTCACGGCCGACACTTGGACCGTAGTTTTCAAGAATGGCGGAGCAGTCAACAAGGTGGAATACGACAAGAAGAGGTCTTTTACCGTCGGCGACAAGTTCTATTTCGTGAAATGGTTGTCAAAAAACCGTGTTGCTGTGGAGGATCGAGTGGATTATCATGCCGATTGGATGATTTTGGAGCGTGTTACTGACGGCTCTGCCCCATTAAGCCACATCCTTGGCCAATTCGGGAGTGTCAAGAAATAAGTCTGAAAGTATTAAGAAAGTAGAATATCAAGAAATAAAGTAAAAAATTTACTGCAACGGTGTTAACGGGTACACGATGTTAACGATAAAGATGTTGGCAGCCAGGATGATGAGGTTCATCAGCAGACCAATGCGCATGAAGTCGCTGAAACGATAGCCACCAGGAGCATAGACGAGCATGTGGGTGGGCGAACCTATAGGCGTAGCAAAGCTGCTGCTGACGCTGACCATCAGGGCAATGAGGAAGGGATAAGGCTCGTAACCCAACTCCTCAGCCGCCTCCCACATAATGGGGAAGAACATTGCACCTGCTGCAGTATTGGAGATGAACTCAGTGATGAACGTACCCACCAGGCAGATAGCTGCCATCACGACGATAGGATTGGTACCACAGACGTCAAGGACACCAATGGCCAACCGTTCGGCAATGCCCGTCTTCTGGATAGCAAGTCCGAGAACCACCGACCCAGCGAAGACCATCAGAATACTCCAGTTGATTGATTTCATCGCCTGATCGACACTGCAGCAGCGACACAGAAGCATGGCGGCAGCAGCAAGGAAAGCACACTGCAACAGAGGGATAACATTCAGTGCCGAGAGCACGACCATCGCGATGACGATAAGAGTGGAGACGAGTGTACCACGTCCGATATTAGGCACCTCATCCGAATCGAAGAAATGCAGCTGCGAGGTCAGCTGGGCGGTATTGACATTCATGCGTGCAGGGCACTCCAAGAGGAGCGTATCACCAGCCCGCAGCACCACTTCTCTGGGCGGTTTATGGATACGTTCGCCCTTACGGGCCACAGCCACCAGCGTCATGTTGTTGTCCTTCTCGAATGACGATTTGCCGATGGCCTTGTTGATAAGAGTACTGCCAAAGGTGACATAGGCCGTATGCAGCTGACGGTTCTGGTTGACCTCACTCATCGTAAACACATAATGGTCGGCATTCACGAAGCCGTGGGTTTCCTTCAGGTCAAGGATCTCGTCAATCTGACCGGCATAAATCAAGCGGTCGCCACCAAGAATGGGCTCATTATCGTCAGCAGGGTTGATCATCTCGTCGAAATGGATAATCTCAATCAGGTGACCACCACGGATATTGTTCACACCTGCCTCAGAGATGGTCTCGCCGACATGAGGATTATCGGACGGCACCAACAGCTCAACGGTGTAATCGGCGGTGGACTCGAATGCTGCCTCAGGAGCTTTCCGGTCGGGCAACAGACGGCGCATAGCAATGACCGACAGCACGCCTATAAACAAGCAGAACAGACCGGGGACGGCAGTAGCCAGCACGTTCATCGCAGTGCCTGTATGGTCGGCATAGAGACCTGAGATAATGAGGTTAGGCGGCGTACCGATCAGCGTACACACGCCACCCATGCCTGACGCATAGCTCAATGGTATCAGCAGTTTGGAGGGAGATATGCCCAGTTTCTTTGACCACATCTTGACGATGCCCACGAAGAGCGCCACCACCGTTGTATTGCTGAGGAACGAGCTAAGGGCTGCCACAGGCAACATCAGGCGCACGACAGCCTTGGAATAGGTGGAGGGCTGCCCCAGCAGATGCTTCACTATCCACTGCAGCACACCCGTATGAGTCAGTCCTGCCACGACCACAAACAGCACTCCTATCACCACTACCGACGTACTGCCGAAGCCCGAAAAGGCTTCTTTGGCATCGAGCACACCCGTCACGAAGAGTACGCCAATAGCGCCAAGAAATACGATATCGGCACGCAGTTTGGTAAACAACATCACGCTGAACATTGTCAGCACAGTGACGATGGTTATCCACGCATGTAAATCAAAGCCCCAGAAGATAAAAGATTCCATTCTTTTCTGATATTTATAGTGTTTTAGGTAAAGTATTCAGCGTTTTCAGCTACAAAGTTACGAAATCCTTTCAAAACAGAATACTTTTTCGACATTTTTTTATCACAAAAAGCAAGGGCGACAGAAAAACAGAGCTGCTGATAACGCAGTTTACGCAACAAAATTGAGCAAAAAGAGTATTTTTTAGGAAAAATATTTGGTCGTTAAGATTTTTTTACCTACTTTTGCCGCTGATAATTCAATTAATAACTCCAAACTTTAAACATTATTGCCTATCGACATAAATTTACTTCATAATTAAAACTTACATAATATGAAGCATTTTGAAGGAATGACCGACGAACAGTTGGCATTGCTTTATGTCGAAGGAGACAACAAAGCGTTCGATGAGTTATTAACCCGAACCCAATCCAAGTTGTTCACTTACATCATGTTCGTTGTGCGCGATCATGACACAGCTGACGACATCTTCCAGGAGACTTTTGTGAAGGTGATCACGAAATTGCAGCATGGACAGTACACGGACTCAGGCAAGTTCCAGTTCTGGATCACCCGCATTGCGCACAACGTGATTATGGACTGGTACAGAGCACAGAAGAACGAGCATATCGTGGAGCCTACTGAGGACAACGATCTGAGCAATCTGCGCGGACTGTCGGTCATGGACTCGTATCGCGAAACGGAGCTGGTGAACGAGCAGGTTCTTTGCGACGTAAAGAAGATGATGAACGCCCTACCCGCCCCTCAGCGTGAAGTGGTATATATGCGCTACTATCAGCAGCTGTCGTTCAAGGAGATTGCTGAACTGACGGGCGTGAGCATCAACACCTCACTGGGTCGCATGCGCTACGCGCTCATCAACCTCCGCCACATGGCAAAGGAGCACAACATAGAACTCGCACTACAGGAGTAATGCGAGATTCTCTTTTCGTCAAGAATTCAAGATTTCTTTGAGGATTGACAATCAGAGCGCCCGAAGCGAATGAATGGTCTCTTCGGGGTTCTTGCTCTTGAAGACATAGCTGCCTGAAACGAGCACATCGACACCTGCCTTAACCAACTGGGGAGCCGTCTCGCCCTGCACGCCACCATCGACCTCGATCAGTGCGTGACTACCGCGCTCGGCTATGAGCTGACGCAACTGCTGGGCTTTGCGCAACGTGTTAGCAATGAACTTCTGACCGCCAAAGCCTGGATTCACACTCATAAGCAACACCATATCCACATCGCAGATGATGTCCTCGAGCACACAAACGGGTGTCGAAGGATTGAGCGTCACACCTGCTTTCATGCCAGCATCATGAATCTCCTGAACGGTACGATGCAGGTGGGTACAGGCCTCGTAATGAACGTTCATCATCATCGCACCCAACTTAGCCGTCTGATGGATATAACGCTCAGGGGTCACAATCATATAATGCACATCCAACGGCTTCTTGCACATCGAGGAAACTGCCTCCAGTACAGGAAAGCCAAACGAGATATTCGGTACGAACGAGCCGTCCATTACATCGCAGTGCAGCCAGTCGGCCTCACTGCGGTTAATCATCTCCATCTCACGATCAAGATGGAGGAAGTCGGCGGCAAGAAGAGAGGGAGATACTATTGCCATCTTTTTTATTAGTTCTTTTTTGTCACGCAGACAGACTTGCCCAACATTTCGTTTAGTTAAGACAAACTGCCTGATTGTTCACCACCCGATAGGTATGGGCCAATTCCTTAATGAATCTGATAACCTTTTCGCTGGGGGTCGTTTCCTCTGGAGTAAAAATATTCATAGGCTGCTACGTTTTGATTTATAAAATTGTTTCTTTATTTTATTATTGAAACGCAACAGTCAACGAATTATTATATCACTCGACAGAATATTTTTCCAATTCTTTCATTCCGTTGAGGAACGACTGGGCGTCCATGCGCTTTTTACCAGCCAGCTGGAGGGCGTCAATCTGCAGCAGATAGTCGCTGCAAGCCACGTAGAGATGTTTCTTGTCGGCCACCAACTGTCCTGCGGTCATGCCTGCAGCCGACTGTGTGGTCTTGGTGGTCTTGAAGATTTTCAGTACAGTTTCGCTACCTTCGGACGACTTCAGGTTGGTCCACGCACCAGGATAGGGACTCAGGCCGCGCACGAAGTCGTACACGCGCTTTGCAGTCAGCGACCAGTCGATCTGACAGGTCTCCTTGAAGATTTTGGGAGCAGGCTTCAGTGCTTCAGGCGACGAAAGGGAGGCATTGTCCGACGGAATCAGGCAATCGCTTTGTGCGATGGTCTCAGGATGACCGTCGGTTGCTACAATTTTCTCGAGCGTCTGCAAACAGATCTTTGCACCCAGATGCATCAGGCCGTCATAGACATATTCCACATCGGCCTCATCAGGAATAGCGAAGGGCAGTTTCATGATGATTCGCCCTGTATCGATATCGTGGTCGAGGAAGAAGGTGGTCACACCCGTCTGCGTCTCGCCATTGATGACTGCCCAGTTGATGGGAGCAGCACCACGATACTGAGGCAACAGTGCTGCATGGACGTTGAAGGTGCCATACTCAGGCATTGCCCACACCACCTCTGGCAACATGCGGAAGGCCACCACCACCTGCAGATTGGCATTATAGGAGCGTAGCTGCTCGAGGAACACGGGGTCCTTCATCTTCTCAGGTTGGAGCACAGGCAGTCCTTGCGACAAAGCATATTTCTTCACTTCCGAAGGCTGCATCTCCGTCTGGTGTCGTCCCACAGGTTTGTCGGGCTGCGTCACCACAGCCACCACCTGATAACCGTTCTCCACCAAGGCCTGGAGGGTCTCCACCGCAAACTCGGGTGTGCCCATAAACACTATTCTCAAATCGTTTTTTGTCATGTTCATTCTTTATTTTCGAGGGCAAAGGTACAAACAAGTGGGAATAATACAAAACAAAAAAGTGTTAAATACAGGATGACAGCATAAATTCTTCACCCTCCACGCTTCATTCTTCACTTAAAAAACACTACCTTTGTCCCACGATTATGGAGATAGCAGTCGAAAACGAACACATTTCTTGGTTCTCGAAACTGAACCTTTGGCGCAAACAGAACATCAGCGAAAAGATGTTTGTGCTGATTCTTGCCTTTGTAGTAGGCATGCTGGCAGCTGTAGCAGCTTTCATCCTGCACTGGATCATCAACCAGATTGTCTATCTGCTCACCAGCCATTTCAATGCCGACTCCTACAACTGGCTCTATCTGGTGTATCCCGTCGTGGGTATCTATCTCACCTCGCTCTTCGTGCGCTATATCGTCAAGGACAATATCTCTCACGGCATCACGCGCATCCTCTATGCCATCTCGTCGAACAAGTCGCGACTGAAATCGCACAACACGTGGTCGAGCGTCATCGCCTCAGCCATCACCATCGGTTTTGGTGGCTCTGTAGGTGCGGAGGCGCCTATTGTGCTCACAGGATCGGCCATCGGCTCGAACCTCGGACGACTGTTCCGACTCGACAGCAAGACGCTGATGTTGCTGGTGGGCTGTGGTGCGGCTGGTGCTATCGCAGGTATCTTCAAGGCTCCTATCGCAGGACTTGTGTTCACCCTCGAAGTGCTCATGATTGATATGACGATGACCTCATTGCTCCCCATTCTGGTGAGCTGTGTCACTGCCACCACCTTCACCTATATATTCAGTGGCGACGCAGCTCTGTTCACGTTCCATCTCGACAACGATTGGACCGTGCAGCGCACGCCTGCCTGTGTGCTGCTGGGCATCTTCTGTGGTATGGTGAGCCTGTACTTCATCCGCACCATGAGCTTTGCTGAGGGCATCTTCGCCCGTTTCCAGCATCATCCGCACATCCGACTCATCATTGGTGGAGCCACGTTGAGCCTGCTCATCTTCCTCTTCCCCTCGCTCTTCGGCGAAGGCTATAACAGCATCAACCTGCTGCTCAACGGAAGGACTGAGGCCGACTGGTATCAGATTCTGAACAACTCGCCCTTCTCAGGACACCCAAACGTGTTTATCTCGTATATCGTGCTGGTACTACTGCTGAAAGTGTTTGCCACCTCAGCGACCAACGGCGGTGGCGGATGCGGCGGTACGTTTGCTCCCTCATTGTTTATCGGCTGTTTTGCAGGCTTCCTGTTCTCACGCATGTGGAACATCTACGAGATAGGCGTGTACGTGCCGGAGAAGAACTTCGCCCTGATGGGAATGGCGGGCGTGATGTCGGGCGTGATGCATGCTCCGCTCACAGGTATCTTCCTCATTGCTGAGCTCACTGGCGGCTATAATCTGTTCCTGCCGCTGATGATCGTATCGGTATCGAGCTATCTCACCATCTCCATCTTCGAGCCTCACAGCATCTATTCATCACGTCTGGCCAAGCAGGGCAAGCTCATTACCCACCACACCGATCATGCGGTGCTCACACTGATGCAGCTCGAATCGGTCATCGACCGCGATTATCTGTCGGTATCGCCTGATATGGAACTGGGACAGATTGTCAACAAAATCAGTCGTTCGCAGAGCAGCGTGCTCCCTGTACTCGATGCTGCAGGAACGCTCTTGGGCGAGATCGACCTTATCAAAATCCGACATGTGGTGTTCCGCATCGAACTATACCATCACTTCAACGCCTCCCAACTCATGCAGGAGCCTGCCGCCATACTGAGCGATCAGGCAGCGATGGCCGATGTTATGCGTACGTTCGACCGCACTCATGCTCAGGCTCTTCCTGTTATTGACAGCGAGAGCCGCCTCAAGGGATACATATCCCGTCAGCGGCTCTATATGCAGTACCGAAAGATGGTGAAGGATCTGAGCGAAGAATAACTGCTTTCTCCTTTTATCTTTTTCTTATCTTATGATTGTCACCTCGCCATCAGGACGCAGACGAATGATGCTTGATGGCTGGTGGGGCTTGTGCTCCTGTCGGCGCGTCCAGCATACATAATCGACGGCCTCCAGAATACGAGGGTCGATATCACGGTAGTTCTGGGCAGTAGGCTCTCCACTGATATTGGCAGAGGTAGAGACAATCGCCTTCTGGAAACGATAGCAGAGCTCCTTGGAGAAGGGCTCGTTAGTGATGCGGATACCAATAGAACCATCCTCGGCAATCAGATTGGGAGCGAGGTTGACAGCTCCGTCGAGAATCAGTGTCGTAGGACGCGAATCACTGTCCTTCAGGCTGTCGATGAGCTGCCACGCTACATCGGGCACGTTTCTCACATAACGCTGCATACGGGCATCGCTGTCAACAAGACAGATGAGCGCCTTCGAATCATCACGCTGCTTGATTTCATACACTCGCTTCACGGCTTCCGCATTGGTGGCATCACAGCCTATTCCCCACACGGTGTCCGTAGGATAGAGAATCACCCCACCCTTTCGCATTGCCTCAACGGCATTCTTGATATCCTGTTCCTGTGTCATTTTTTATAATTGTTCCTGTGTCTTTTTATAATATAATAAGTATGTCTTATTTCATTATTTTCTGTACCACGCTACCTGCGGCTGTCTCACGTCTCACGATATAGATGCCCTTGGGCAGAGCGTTGACATCATCGACGGGAAGACGATTGCCAGAGAGATCATAGACGACGATGCACGAAGACTCGGCTACAGGAAGAGTAGCGATATCAGTGGCTCTCGCAACATGAACGACCACCGTATCCATCACCTTCTCGCTGCCCAAGCCGGAGAAGCGAACAGCAAACTGATAATCGCCCTCCATCGTCGGAACGCCCTTAATGGTAAGGGTATGTGCAGTATTATCCACCTCACGCTCAAAGCCTGCGGGAACGCCATATGCCTTAGACGAACCATCGGGAAGAATCGTTCGCATCAACATGATGCCCGTCAGGTTACGTCCTTTGACGGTGAAAGAAAGAGAGTCGCCAGCAACAGCATCCAGCTCGCGCGGACTTACCAGATGAGGGCCTACCGAATCGGCCAGATTATACCCCAGATGAGGGGGTTGGTTGTAGGCCACGTTCTGCCAGCAGACAGCCATACGATAGGTATGATCGTGCATGAGGGTCGGCACGGGATAGACGGTTGAATAGTTCGAAGAATAGATGCCCAGATAGGTCTCTGCGTCAGTGACAGTATAGAGAATCAGTTCCTCACGCCAGTCGCCCAGGATGTCGGCCATGAGGTTGGGCGTGTTCTTGCTACCATTACAAGTGCTACCAGGACCGATATTTGAGAAAGTCACCTGACGAGTGAACGAACTGCTGCTTTCAACATACTTATCCAGCTTATTACCATCGAGGAGCGCATCCTGTGGTGTACCGTCCCAATACATGCGGAAGTTCAGTGAGCCATTGGTCGAGGAAGCCACAGCACCAGTAGCGGCACTGCGCTGCTCGCGAGCGCTGGCAGAGCTGAACCACCAGTCAGTGGTCGATGATGACAACTGAGCAGCCATACCGCGTCCGTTATCGACGCCTGCAGGACCATCCTTGAACAGAATTTCACCTGTTGCAGCATCATGGAGATCCCAAGCATAAGTACCTTTCTCTTCATGCACTTGGAACACTTGGAAGCCATCGCGACCACCGATCATCTTTCCCATGTGGATAGCATCACCATGACCGAATCCTGTGGCATAGAGCAGTTTACCATCCTGATCGAGAGCTGTCGATCCCCATATAATCTCATCGCAACCGTCGCCATCGACATCGGCCAGCGTCAGGTTGTGATTACCGTTGGCAAACATCGTGCGACTGCCTGAGGTATTGCCTGTAGCGGCCTTTGGCGTATAGGTCTTCGTGGTGCCGGAAGCATTCGTGGTGTAGTCGACAACCTTATACTGTGAATTAGAATCGGAACGATGCAGCCAGCGTGGTTTCAGATGCTGGCCATCGAAATCGACAGCCCACACGTAAGCATAGCTATAGTAACCACGACAGAAGATACCGCTGGCATGTCCCTCAGGACCATCCAGATAAGCCACAGCAGCCAGATAGCGGTCACCACGATTATAGCCGTGATTGTCGGTCTTGCCGACGGCCCAGTTGAAGGTGCCCTGTGCCTCGCTCAGCTCCGATGTGGTATTACGATTCGGATTATATGCAATCGTATGGATAGCCTTTCCCGTCAGGCCCTCGAAGACAGTCAGATACTCATGACCGCCATCCATGCGGCCGCTAGACGAAAGCCACGACTTCGTATTGTCGGCCATCTTGATCTTTTCATTATCAGTGGCCTGATTGACGTAATTACCCAATCCGTCCTTCGAACCTGGAGCCGTCTTACACATCATCTCAGCTCGTCCGTCGCCATCGAAGTCATAGACCATGAACTGCGTATAATGGGCACCCGCACGGATATTCACACCTAAGTCGATGCGCCACAGTTTGGTTCCGTCCAGCTTATAGCAGTCGATGATCACATTGCCCGTATAACCGTCCTGCGAGTTATCCTTCGAGTTCGATGGGTCCCACTTCACGAACAGTTCATATTCGCCGTCGCCATCGACATCGCCCACAGAGCAGTCGTTGGGCGAATAGGTATAGTCGCCACTGGCCGTTTTACCGGCAGCCGGACGATCGAGCGGAAGTTTCAGCCATTGTTTGTCCCACGCCTTGACAGCCTTCGAGGTATCGACAGGTTCCCCATCGACCAGCGTCACCACCTGATATTCCGATGTGTTCGTACCACTGCCGTCCTTGTAGTTTGTTACGGTCAGTCCTGCCTTGATCAGCTTGCCATCGCGCAAGAGATTGAAGGAGGTACGGTCAGGATCGTCAGTACCCATCAGGCGCCAGCTGACAAACTTGCCGCCACCCGACTGGTTGGACAAGGCAACAAGTCCACGATCCAGTTTTTCCATCTGGCTCACTGGTGTTGTCTGTGCCTGAATACCAGCTGCTGCCAATAGCAGCGCAAAAGTCATGTAAAGTTTCTTCATGTTCAGTAAATTAGTAATTAGTTATGTAGTTAGCAGAAGCGGATGTCAGAGATAATCTGAGCACCCACATGATCATTGAGTTTCTTGACAAATTCCATACGTCGCATGCTCAGGTCAGCACGTAGGGCAGGCATGGATATTTTCACGTAGAGCGTCTGATTGAAGATGTTGACCTCCGTAGTATAGCGGGCAATGGTCTCACCGGCTATCTCCGGCCACGACTCCACTAGTCGCTTCTGGAGCAAAGGAGTCTCCAACCCCTGTGCCCGTAGATTGCGCCTTATCAGTGCTCCTATTGATTGTACCTCACGTCTGAACATAGTTTCCGATTAAATCATTTGCGTCATTCGCTCTGAGCATTTGCGTCATTCGCTTTGAGCGTTTACGTCATTTCTCACTTATATTTCCGTCGTCCACATGGAACAGCTTATGACTGAAGTTGCCCTTCTGTAGAATCTGGTCGAGATGATCACGATTCGTGTCAGTAATAAAAATCTGTCCGAACCCATCGCCCGACACCAACTCCACTATCTTTTCTACGCGCGAGGCATCGAGCTTGTCGAAAATATCGTCAAGCAAGAGTATGGGCATATTGCCGTTGCTTGCCTGTTTGAGGAAGTCGAACTGTGCCAGTTTCAGGGCAATGACAAAGGTCTTCTGCTGCCCCTGAGAACCCTCACGACGCATGGGATGGCCATCGAGCAGGATCTCCAGATCGTCACGATGGATGCCGTGAAGCGAATAGCCCACCGCACGATCCTTAAAACGATCACGGCGTATCACGTCGAGCAACGGACCACGCTGACAATGAGACACATAGCTCAGCGACACCTGTTCATGTCCGCCTGAGATCGTCTCATAGAATTTCTGGAACAGAGGTATCAGCCGGGCAACGAAATCCTTTCGACATTCATAGATATATTCTCCCTCGCTGGCCATCTGTTCCTCAAGGATATCAAGCACCTCAGGATCGGGCTCTGCATCCTCCTGTTTCAGGAGCATATTGCGCTGTTGGAGGGCCTTGTTGTAACGATTGAGCGATTCGATGTATGTGCGGTTCAGCTGTGAGATGACCATATCCATCAATCGACGGCGCTCCTCACTGCTACCCTCTATCAGCAACGTGTCGCCTGGGGCAATCGTGACAATAGGAATCAGGCCGATATGTTCCGACAAACGGCGATACTCCTTCTTGTCGCGCTTGAAATGCTTCTTGGTGCCACGCTTCATACCACAGGAAATGGTGAAGTCCTCATACGCTCCCTCCAACATAAAGAACGCCTCATCGTGACAAATCACCTGAGAGTCCTGAACCGTAGAAGCCGAATGGCAGAACGAAAGGAAATAGACGGCATCAAGCACATTGGTCTTGCCCACCCCATTGGCACCTATGAAACAATTGAACTTAGGTGACAATTCGAGGGTTGCCTCCCGAATGTTCCGATAGTTAAGTATAGAGAGTCTCTGAAGAATCATTCCTGTATTTTTACTAAACCGCAACCTCCATCACATCGTTTTGCGCCGCAAAATTAATGTATTTATACCGCAAAAACGAAAAAAGTTTGAAATAAATTTCACTATATGCGATAATTTCTGTAATTTTGCCCGCGCAAAAAATGGGCACGCCCCAAAACAATCGAAAAGACATAAACAATAAATCATAAAAATAATGGCAGAACAAATGAAAAATCAGACTGCTCCCACAATGGAAGAGTCGCTGAATCAGAGTGAGGCATTCCTCCTCAAGTACAAGAACATTATCATTGGCTGCATTGTAGCCATTATCGTTATTATCGCAGGCGTAAGCGCTTACAAGAACTATGTCAGCGATCCTAACGAGACAAAGGCAAGCACAGCTATCGCAAAATGTCAGGAACTGTTCCAGAACCAGCAGTACGAACTGGCTCTCAATGGTGACAGCACAGGCAACGCAGGTCTTCTGGCCATCGCTCAGGAGTACAGCTCTACCGATGCCGGCAATCTGGCTAACCTCTATGCAGGCCTCTGCTACGCTAATCTGGAAAAATGGCAGGAAGCAGCCAACTGCATCGAGAAGTTCGATGCTGCCGACGACCAGATGGTTTCACCCGCAGCTCTTGGTGCTCTTGGCAACGTATATGCTCATCTCGACCAGCTCGACAAGGCAGTTAGCACACTCGTAAAGGCTGCCAAGCAGGCCGACAACAACACACTCTCTCCCGTGTTCCTCATCCAGGCTGGTCAGATTCTCGAAAGTCAGGACAAGAAGGGTGAAGCTCTGAAGCTCTATCAGGAGATCAAGGAGAAGTACTTCAAGTCAGCTCAGTATCAGACTATCGACGAGTATATTGAGCGTGTATCTGAATAAACAACAATATGGCAACTCGAAATCTCTCAGAATACAACATTGACACAGTGCCCGATGCGTCGAACATGATTTTCGGCATCGTGGTGGCTGAATGGAATCCTGAAATCACAGGAGCACTGCTCGATGGATGTGTGAACACACTGCAGAAGCATGGTGCTCTTCCTGAGAACATCCACGTCAAGACGGTTCCAGGTTCTTTCGAACTCATCTACGGTGCACGCCAGATGACGCTCAACGACGGTTATGATGCCGTCATCGTCTTGGGAAGCGTGATTCGTGGCGAGACACCTCACTTCGACTATATCTGTCAGGGAGTGACGGAAGGCATCGCACGACTGAATGCTACCAACAACATTCCCGTGGTCTACGGACTGCTCACCACTAACAATCTGCAGCAGGCACAGGATCGTGCCGGTGGCCGACTGGGCAACAAAGGCGATGAATGTGCAGTAGTAGCCATCAAGATGGCAAAGTTCTGAGATCATTTTCCTAAAGGAACATACAATAATATAGGCGATACAGGATTATTCCTAGTATCGCCTATATTTTATGTTTATACAAACTATATACTTAGGCATCGTATACTATATACTTTTTCTCAGTAGGTTGCATTGGTTGACATTCAGATAGAACCCATTGACAAAGAGCCCGTGCTCCTGCAATTGTTTCACGTCATTGTTAGTGAGCTCGATACGATAGACAGTTGACTTCTTACCCATCATTGCGCAGCCCCACTCGTTGATTTCATTGAAATTGCCCTCCAACGTATTCTCAGTACCACTATATATAGTCTTCATCAGCCAATAGGAATTGGGGCAGGTCGAATCGGTACTAAACACAAGTTCAAGTTTGTCACCTGCCTGGGCATCCAAGAACTTATCAGGCTTCACATTGAAACCACCAGTCCAATTACCAAACGAACACAAGCCCTTCCATATGTTATTGGTCTCCCACACGCCATCGGCAGTCTTCAGAGTGATACGCTTCACAGTAATCGTACAGGAGTCGGCTGCCTGAAGGACAACCTCGCTGACAGAGTGAACATCCTGACCGTCAAAATTACAAGTAAGCGAGGTGATGCCGGGCTTTCCCCACGTGCGCACCCTATCGGATACGAGCACCTGAGTGGCAACAGTCGTTGGCTCAGCAAACTCGAAACAGATCGACTCATACTCCGACCAGTCGACAGGCATGTTCTGTTTCAGGAAAGAACCGACAAGGCCTCCCCAGGGCATAGCCTGATAGGTAACACTGCCATCGTCGTTAGACACATATTTCTCGTAAACATTCCACGTGCTGTTGAACTTCGACACAAGATTACCATCCTCCCCTGCCTCACTTTTCTGACCACAGGAAACGAACACACTCATCAGAGCCAACAAAGAGAAGAAATAAGCTCGCATAATCATTGTTTTAAGGTCAAGATCGCTACACATTATTTATAATAGCGCTGCAAATATAGCAATTTTATAACAATATGTAAAATTTTTCGGAAAAAATTTGGCAGTTTAACTAAAAAGTTATACTTTTGCCGTCGAATCGAAACAATTAAAAATTTATTATGAACAGAATAGCAAACTTTTGGTGGTGGCGCAACTCAAGATTCGAACAATCGTGAGAAGATAGCCGCGTACCCATAGGAAGGGAGCTAAAGAAAATACGGAGGCCTGTCGTTCTTGCGACAGGCCTTTCTTTTACAATAGTTTTCAGTAGACAACAACACAAAAAAACAAACATATATATGAGTTATCAAGTTGACAAAAACGGTTTTTACGGAGAGTTTGGAGGCGCGTATGTACCCGAAATCCTCTACAAGTGCGTGCACGATCTGCAAGAGGCATATCTGCCGATTATCGAAAGTGAAGAATTCAAACAGGAATATCACGCACTACTGAGGGACTATGTAGGCCGTCCGTCACCACTCTATTACGCCAAGCGCTTGAGTGAGCAGTACGGATGTCAGCTGTATCTGAAACGCGAGGACCTGAACCATACAGGTGCCCACAAAATCAACAACACCGTCGGACAGATCCTGTTGGCCAAGAAGATGGGAAAGACTCGTGTTATCGCAGAGACCGGTGCAGGACAGCACGGTGTGGCAACAGCTACGGTATGTGCACTCATGAACATGAAGTGCGAAGTGTTTATGGGAGCTACCGATGTGGAGCGACAGCACACCAACGTAGAACGCATGAAGATGCTGGGGGCCGAGGTCCATCCCGTCCGCACAGGTAATATGACGCTTAGCGACGCTTGCTCTGAAGCCATCCGCGACTGGTGTTGTCATCCCTCTGACACGTTCTATATCGTTGGCTCAACGATGGGACCTCATCCTTATCCTGACCTCGTAGCCCGTATGCAGAGTATTATCAGTGAGGAAATCAAGTGGCAGTTGGAAGAGAAAATCGGACGCGACTATCCCGACTATCTCATCGCTTGCATCGGAGGCGGTTCGAACGCTGCTGGCACCATCTATCATTACATGGATGATGAGCGCGTGAAGATTGTATTGGCCGAAGCCGGCGGACACGGTTGGGAGACCGACTATACCGCAGCCACCATCCACAAGGGAAGCACAGGCATCCTTCACGGAGCCAAGATGCTGGTGATGCAGAATGAAGACGGACAGATCCAGGAGGCTTTCACCATCTCGGCTGGTCTCGACTATCCCGGTGTTGGCCCCATGCATTGCAATATGGCCAAGAAAGGTCGCACGAAGGTGCTGAGCATCAACGACGACGAAGCTATCTATGGTGGCTATGAGCTCACTCGCATGGAAGGCATCATCCCAGCTATTGAGAGTGCTCACGCTATCGCAGCACTGAAGAAGCTCACCTTCAAGAAAGATGATGTGGTGGTGCTGACCGTCAGCGGACGTGGCGACAAGGACGTAGAGACCTACTTGAAGAACAAGGAAATGGCGAAAGAATACGGAAACTTTTAATTGAGAATTGAGAATTGAGAATTATGATTACCTATCAATATCAAACGACTAGTAAGACGATCCTTGCGGATTTATATACGCCAGTGGGTGTGTATATGCGACTGCGCGACCTCTATCCGCAGAGTGCACTGATGGAGAGTTCCGACTATCACGACTCTAACAACTCACGTTCGTTCATCGGTATCGACCCGATGGCAAGTGTGGCCATCGGACACGGACTTGCCACCATCACCTTTCCTGACGGTAGCGTGACAAAGCATGAGGTAAACAAGGACTATCGCTCTGACAAGGCCATCCACGAACTGATTGACCACATCACGGTTACTGGCGATGATGCCAAACTGTGCGGACTGTTCGGATATACCAGTTTCAATGCTGTTCGCTATTTTGAAGATATCAAAGTCAAGGACGAGACACAGGAGAAGAACGATGCACCCGACTTGCTTTATATATTATATAAGGTAGTGATCGTATTCGACCATTTCAACAACACTCTGAAGGTGGTTACACTGGGCGATGCCTCCGACATCGATCATGTGATGAAAGCAATGAACAAAGCCAACGTGAAGGCTTACGATTTCCACCCTGTAGGTGATGTAAACAGTACCTTGACGGATGAGGAACATAAGGAGAATATCCGTAAGGGCATCAAGCATTGTCTGCGTGGCGACGTGTTCCAGATCGTTCTCTCACGCCGTTTCATCCAGAAATACGAAGGCGATGATTTCAAGCTCTATCGTGCCCTGCGCAGCATCAACCCTAGTCCCTATCTGTTCTACTTCGACTTCGGAGGCTTCCGCATCTTCGGTTCTTCGCCTGAGACACACTGCCGCATAGAAGCCACAATTCCCGACAGTTCCCTGTCGGGTACCCAGAAATTCCGAGCCTACATCGATCCGATTGCCGGAACGACCAAGCGCACTGGTAATGCTGAAGCCGATCGTCAGGGAGCAGAATACCTGCGCAATGATCCCAAGGAGAATGCAGAACATGTGATGCTAGTCGATCTTGCCCGCAATGACCTCAGTCGCAACTGTCACGGGGTAAAGGTTGATTTCTATAAGGATCTTCAGTACTATTCTCATGTCATCCACCTCGTATCACGTGTTTCTGGCGAACTCGACAAGGATGCTGATCCTATCAAGGCATTCATCGACACCTTCCCGGCAGGCACGCTCTCTGGTGCTCCAAAGGTACGCGCCATGCAACTGATCAGCGAATACGAGCCCCATAACCGTGGTGCCTACGGAGGTTGCATCGGATACATCGGACTCGACGGCTCACTGAACCAGGCCATCACCATCCGCACCTTTGTTAGTCGTAACAGCGAACTCTGGTTCCAAGCTGGTGGCGGCATCGTTGCCAAGAGTGATGTCGAGTATGAACTACAGGAAGTAAACAATAAACTCGGGGCGTTGCGCAAAGCCATACTCATGGCCGAGCATATGTAACTCACCCCCCATTCACCCCATTAGACCCATCAACCCCATCATGAAAATAGTCATCATCGACAACTACGACTCATTCACCTATAATCTGAGTCATCTGGTAAAGGAACTGGGAGCAGAGGTAACGGTTCTGCGCAACGACCAGTTCCGTCTCGAAGACCTCGAGGAATTCAGTAAGATTATCCTCTCACCAGGTCCTGGCATTCCCTCTGAGGCAGGCCTTCTGCTCGATGTCATCCGCACCTATGCCGGTCGCAAGCCCATTCTTGGTGTATGTCTCGGTCATCAGGCTATTGGCGAGGCATTTGGAGGAAAGCTTGAGAATCTCAGCGATGTGTTCCACGGAGTGGCCACGCCCTGTCATATCATCAGCGAAGATCCTATCTTCACAGGCATCGACCGTAACATCACCATCGGTCGCTATCATTCCTGGGTGGTATCCAAGGATGGACTTCCCGATTGTCTGGAGGTGACAGCCGAGAGCGACGAGGGACAGATCATGGCCCTGCGTCACCGCAATCTGAACATTCGCGGCATACAGTTCCATCCAGAGAGCGTCCTCACGCCCGACGGCAAAAAGATGCTACAGAACTGGCTCTTCCTTTAAGCAGAGAAGCCAGTGAGACTAGCAAAACTAGTTAGAACTAGTCATACTAGCTAAAACTAGAAGAACTAGAAAAGCTAGAAAAACTAGCCCCCAGAAAATACCAAACAAAAACTAGAATAAATAAAAAAACAAAGTATATGGCACAGACGATGAAAGACATCCTCAACAGGATGCTGAACCACGAGGAGCTCTCTCGTGAAGAAATGAAGAACATTCTGATTGGCATCACCCAAAGTGAATATCCCACAGAACAGATTACAGCCCTGCTCACCGCTCTTCAGATGCGCGGTGTTACCGTCGATGAGTTGCTCGGCTTCCGTGATGGTATTCTGGAAACTGGCGTTCCTGCAATCCTGAATGCCGACCGCTATATTGATGTTGTAGGTACTGGCGGCGACCGCAAGAACACCTTTAACATCTCTACCACCAGCTGTTTTGTCATTGCTGGCGCTGGCTATAAGGTGGCTAAGCACGGAAACTACGCTGCCACATCTGTTTCAGGCGCATCAAACGTGATTGCCCATCACGGCATCCAGTTCACCGATGATATCGACCGTCTCAACCGCTCACTCGACGAGGCCGGCATTGTGTACCTCCATGCACAGCTCTTTGCCAAGGCCATGAAGTTCGTAGGTCCCATCCGCAAGGCATTGCAGTTCCCCACGATTTTCAATCTTCTTGGTCCTCTCGTCAATCCCTCTCAGCCTCAGTGTCAGCTTCTTGGCGTGGCCAACCTCGACCAGATGCGCCTGTATAACCAAGTCTATCAGAAGATTGGCATCGACTACGGTATCGTGAACTCCATCGACGGTTACGACGAGATTTCACTTACCGGCGACTTCAAGGTGACCACCAAGCAGTATGAGCGTATCTTCAAGCCACAAGACCTCGGCTTCGAGATTGCCAAGCCCGAGGAGCTCGTCGGTGGTGCCACTGAGGAAGAGGCAGCAGCCATCTTTGACTCAGTCTTGGAGAACCGTGCCCTGCCTGCTCAGAAAAATATCGTATTGGCCAATGCAGCCTTCGGTATTCAGGTATTGGAGAAGGGCCAGAAGAGCATCGAAGAGTGTATCGCCATTGCTCGTGAGTCAATCGATAGCGGCAATGCTCTCCGCACCTTCAAGAAGTTCGTGGAACTCAACTCTTAACCCATCATCCTCATTCACCCCATTAATCCCATTTCCCAATGGCAGACATCCTACAAGAAATCGTCGCCCACAAGCGTCTTGAGGTGGAACGCTTCAAGACAGAACTCAGTGAACGTGAGATTCATCGTCGTGTGGAGCCACTGCTCGACTTCAGCGTAGCCTCGATGTCGACAGCACTGCAAGCGTCGGATTCAGGCATCATTGCTGAGTTCAAGCGCAAATCACCTTCTAAGGGTTGGATCAAAGAGGAAGGAGAGGCAGATATCATCCCCCTATCCTATCAGCAAAACGGTGCTTCAGCCTTGAGTATACTGACGGACGAGAAATACTTCGGAGGCTCCGATGAGTTTATCAGCATAGCCCGACGTAGCGGAGTGAACATTCCCGTTCTCTATAAGAATTTTGTCATTGACGAATACCAGTTGTTCCAAGCCCGTTTGTGCGGTGCAAGTGCAATATTGCTGATTGCAGCCGACCTTTCTCTGGCCGAATGTCGCTCACTCCTGCACACCGCCCATGAGTTAGGCTTAGAGGTATTGTTGGAGATGCATTCCGAGTCGGAGCTCGACTATGCTGCCCTCGAACCGGATATGTGCGGAATCAACAACCGCAATCTCGGGTCGTTTATCACCGATGTCGAGAACTCCTTCCGAATGGCGGAGCTCTTGCCAAAAGAAGCTGTCAAGGTCAGCGAGAGTGGCATCAGCAACCCCGACACCGTCAAGCGTCTCCGTCAGGTTGGATTCCGTGGTTTCCTTATCGGCGAGAACTTCATGAAGACGCCCAACCCCGGTGCTTCTCTCAGTGATTTCATCTCCCAATTAGCCCATTAGACCCAATTACCCCATTAGCACCATCCCCCATGACAGCAACCTCCATCATCAAAGTATGTGGCATGCGCGAGGCGGATAACATCCGTCAGGTCGAGGCGTTAGGAATCGACATGATGGGCTTTATCTTCTGGCCCAAATCGAGCCGTTACGTCAAAGACCGTCCTGCCTATCTGCCCACACAGTGCAAGCGTGTCGGTGTATTTGTCGATGCCAGCATCGGCGACATGATGACCATTGCTGAGACCTATCAGCTTGATTTCATCCAACTCCACGGTCACGAGACGCCCAGTCTTATCACCCAGCTACGTCCCCATTTAGACAAGAAGGTGAAGATTATCAAGGCGCTGAATATCGCCACGGAGGCTGATCTCAACGCAGCCCAGTGCTACGAAGACACCGTTGATTATCTGCTCTTCGACACTAAAGGCAAAAGTGTGGGTGGCAATGGCGAGAAGTTCGACTGGACGGTGCTCACCAATTACGGTGGCAAGACGCCCTTCCTCCTCAGTGGCGGCATAGGTCCTGATGATGCCGAGCGAGTAGGCTCATTCTATCATCCCAAGTGCATCGGTATCGACCTGAACTCGCGCTTCGAGCAGTCTCCGGCCCTGAAGGATGTGGATGGGCTCGCCCATTTCCTCACCCATTTATCTCATTAACCCCATTTCCCCATTAACCCCACAAAAAAAAACATGAATAAAATCAATAAACTGTTTTCCGAAAGACCACAAGACAAAAAGTTCCTGAGTCTTTATTTCTGTGCTGGATGTCCCACACTCGAGAGCACGGCCGATGTTATTCTGACCATGCAGCGTCGTGGTATCGACTTCATTGAGGTCGGCATTCCTTTCAGCGACCCGTTGGCCGATGGTCCTGTCATTCAGAGTGCTGCCACACAGGCCCTGAAGAATGGTATGAGCGTACAATTGCTTTTCGATCAGTTGAAAGCCATCAAGGATCAGGTGCAGATACCCTTGATTATGATGGGTTATCTCAATCCCATCCTCCACTACGGCATAGAGGCCTTCTGTCAATCATGTGTAGAAGCAGGTGTATCGGGCATGATCATCCCCGATCTTCCTTTCAAGGACTATCAAGAAACGGTGAAGCCCATCGCCGACAAGTACGATCTCCGCATCATCATGCTCATCACTCCTGAGACATCGGAAGAGCGCATCCGCTTTATCGACGACAATACCGACGGATTCATCTACATGGTTTCTTCTGCCGCCATCACCGGTGCTCAGAAGTCTTTCGATGATGCCAAGCAAGAGTATTTCCGTCGTATCAACGCTATGAACCTGCGCAACCCGCGTATGATAGGCTTTGGCATCTCCAATGCGCAGACCCTCAAAGCGGCTCAAGACAATGCAGCAGGTGCCATCATCGGCTCCAAGTTCGTGACCCTTCTGAACGAAGCGAACGGTGATACCGACAAAGCACTCGACAATCTCTTTGAGGCTTTAGCCCAATAAGATTTAGATTTTTACGGAGGAAATATCTACCAGTCCGTTGACGATGGCATAGATCGTAAGACCAGCCGGACTATGTATCTGTAGTTTTCTGGCGATGTTACGACGGTGCGTAATCACCGTATTGGTAGATATACAAAGGTGGTCGGCAATTTCCTTGTTCGACATGCCCTGAACGAGGGCTACGATCACATCCTTTTCACGATCCGAAAGAGCATCTGGATTCTGTCCGATACCGCCTTTGAACACCATGTCGGAGATATTCTTCGTCACGTCGTTCTGTTTGACGATCTGTTCCAAACGGCGAATGGCAGGCACGAAGATATTATCTTCCACCTGTGCATGCTGATGCAACCACTGTTCGTTATCGTAGATATCATGGAGCGTAGCAGTCAGTTGGTTATTATGCAATCCGTCTTGTGGCAGATATTTGATGATCAACAGTTTCATTTCACGCAGTTTCTTATCGGCAGCACTATGATGCTTTGAGAAGGTATCTACGGTATAATCATTCGTAGGTGTTCCAGCTATCAGAGACTCCACATAAGGGAAAAGCGTTTTCTGCTCATATTTCATGTGCAGACGGATTTCATGAGCATATTCATCATAGAAACGCAGGATCAGATGTGCCAGTGAGTCCTTCTCATCCAGCGATTCTGTCAGCTCCCTGCGTATATAAGGCAGTTGGAAGTCCAGGAAATAGGAATGACTTGCTTCGAGATAATGAAGCAGCGTAGGCACGCTGATTTGGGGATCGTACTCAAAATCGCCATAGCCATTAGCTGTATAATTGACCACTGCAAGAAATGTATAGGTATCCACCTTGTTATCTTCACAGATCTCTTTCACCGTCTTGTCACCAAAGCCAAGACTGATTCCGAAACTACCTAACGACTGCAACAGGTCATAATTATCACGAATGAGCGAGATCATTTTGTCATCCGCCTCATACATCTTCTGATTCTTCATTCTATAATCACTATTTCTTTTTACCTACTTTTGATTATCGGGTGCAAAATTAGGCATATTATTCTACATGTGCAATAATTATAAGTAGGTATTTTTGAAACCGAAATCGCACAAAAAGGGCTCTACAAGGCTCTTTCACTATTTTTAGGTATTGTATCCCCACCCTAATCGCCGTACCTTTGCATCGTTTTTAAAAGGATAATTGCAAAATGAATAGTTCTCATTTATTATTAAGGAGAAATGGATGGAGGAAGGAATTAGCAGTTCTTGGTATGTTCACCATGCTGACCGTAGGGGCCACGGCACAGGAAAGCACTGCCGACAGTGTGATGAATCATGCCAATAGTAACAGACTCAGCATAGGTGGTTACGGCGAAGTGGCCCTCTCGCGCAATTTCTACAGCGACAACCAATACCGCTACCGTAACCCTTCGAAATACAAGGACGACCCTAGCAACGGACGTTTCGACATTCCTCATGCCGTCATCTATTTAGGGTATGACTTCGGCAAAGGATGGACACTGGGCACAGAGATCGAATTTGAACACACGGGCACTGGATCAGCCATCGAGATCGAGACCGATGAGGGTGGCGAGTACGAACACGAAATCGAGAAAGGCGGCGAGGTCGAGTTGGAACAGTTCTGGTTGCAGAAGCGTTTCTCAAGAGCTGCCAATCTGCGCTTCGGTCATATCATCGTTCCTGTAGGACTCAACAATGCCCATCATGAGCCGCTCAACTTCTTCACCGTCTATCGTCCAGAGGGTGAGAACACCATTCTGCCCTCCACCTGGCACGACACTGGTGTCTCCTTCTGGGGAAAGTACAAGAAATTCCGCTACGAGCTGATGATGGTGGCGGGTCTCAATGCCCTGCAGTACAGTCGTGACAACTGGATTCAAGGAGGCAACAAGTCTTCCTATGAGTTCAAGGCTGCCAATAAGTATGGCTTCGCCGCCCGTCTCGACTATTATCCCATCCCGGGACTCCGTCTGGCTGCAAGCGGATATTACGGACAGGGCATGCACAATACGTCGCCCAACGAGATGGAGGGCAGCGGTAAGACCTACGATAATGTGAAAGCCAACACCTTCGTGGGTTCCTTCGATATGACACTCCACCGCTGGAACTGGATTGTTCGCGGACAAGTGGACTACGGCTATATCTCGGACACCCCACTGCTGAACCAAGCAAAGATCAACCAACGCGGCACATCACCTTATAATAAGACATACGTGGGCAAGAATGCCTATGCGGCAGGAATCGAAGCAGGATACGATATTTTCTCACAGATTCAATGCCTGCGCAAGAACGACCAGAAACTCTATCTCTTCGGACGCTATGAGCAGTATGACTCCTATATCCCTGAGAGTACGCAGCCCAAGGCCACCAATGACTACACCAAGCGTACAAACATTGTATTCGGTGTAAACTACTACCCCATTCCGGAGATTGCCATCAAGGCCGACTATGCCCTGCGCCGATTGAATGCTCCCTGCAACAATGAGCCGAGCCTGAACATCGGCATCGCCTACGAAGGGCTCTTTCTTTAAAAATAACGGCGTCCTTCAAGGAAGCGGCGTAATAACGTGATAACGAAATAACAATATAACCAAAACCAATCAAAACAATGAAAACATTTCTCAAGAACGCAATGCTGTTTGCTGCAGCTTGCACCATGACAATGGGCATGCAGTCATGCTCGAGTAACGATGACGACAATGCCACTGGCAGTGTAGATGTCGCTAAGGAACAAAACGAAGCCATCGAGGCTTTGACGAAGAGCTATCTCAACGATGTGGTCTATCCCACCTACACCAATCTGGCCAACGAGAGCGAAGGCCTCTTCAACAAGATCAGTGCACTGAAGAGCAAACTGAAGGCTGGTACAGCCGTAAGCCAGAGCGAGATAGATGCCATCTGCGCTTCTTACAAGAACGCCCGTAAGTACTGGGAGCAGAGCGAGGCATTCCTCTATGGTGCTGCTTCCGATTTCGAGATCGACCCCCATATCGACACCTGGCCACTCGACGTACCTACTTTAGGTGAGGACCTTGCCGATGATTCCAAGATTGCCCGTCTTGATGCAGCCGATGGTATCGAGTATGCCCGTACCAGTCTGACAGCAGAGAACCTGGGCTTCCACGGCATCGAGTTCATCTTCTTCCGTGATGGTAAGAACCGTTCGGCAGCCTTCTTCAACAACAACGAGAAGGAGGACGATGCAGATATCACTTCCAAGGGCGAGGTGACGGCTAAGGAAGAAGTGATCTTCGCTACTGCCGTAGCCGGCGACCTGCGCGACAAGTGCTTCCAGCTCGATGTAGCATGGAATCCCAATGCCAGTGCTGCCCATAAGAGCCGCGTGGCAGAGTGTGCCAAGAGCAGCGACGACTTCGAGACGAAGGTGAGCAAGAACGGTATGACCTACGGTGAGAATCTCATCGCCGTCAATGCCGGCAACAGCACCTACAACTCTTGGAAGAAGGTGATGGAGGAGATCCTCGTAGGCGGTTGCTCCAATATCTGTGCCGAGGTGGCCGACCAGAAGATGGGCCAAGCCTATCGTGCGGCTACCGGTACTGGCGATGAGGAGGACGACCCCAACTATATCGAGTCGCCATATAGCCACAACTCCTTCACCGATTTCTACGGCAATATCATGAGTATTCAGAACGCACTATATAATAATGTAGAAGGAGCGAAAGCAGCCGACAGTTCGGTGATGGCATACCTCCAGAAGTACAATGCCACCGAGGCAGCCACCCTTCAGGCGAAGCTGACGGCCGCTCTCAACGCCTTGCAGGCATGTCAGAACAGTGGCAAGTCCTTCGTTGAGGCTCCAGGTGCCGCATGTGTGAAGACAGCGATGGATGCCATCAGTGATCTCGACGATGAGCTCAATGCCGCTGCCGACTGGATACTGAAGAACTAATCCCCCGATAAGATATGAGGAAATTCAATCATACCAACTATCTGATGGTCAGTGTCATGCTCAGCATGGCACTGACCTCGTGCTCTGAGAACGACGATCAGGAGCAAAGCAGTATCCTGAACATCATCAGCACCACAGGTGAGGAAGACTATAAGTACGTGGGCAAGGAGACCGACGGCTTCCTGGCCGAGGAGTGGTTCCCTGGTGGCGAACTGGGAACGACAAAGAACACCGTGGCCGGTTGCTACGAGGATGAGACACCAGCCACGAAGAATGCGAACATGATGGAGGCCTTCAAGCGTGGCGAACTGCTCTTCGAGCATGACTTCACCCCCACCAGCAGTGCCAGTTTCGGTGGTCTTGGCCCTGCCTACGTGCGTTCTTCCTGCATCCATTGTCATCCAGGCTATGGTCACGGCAAACGTGTGGAGACCTACAATGCCGACCAGCGCGGCAATGGTTATCTGCTGGTTATCTACCATCCTTCCGATGGTATGAACAGCGACGACGGTCCTTACATCACCGAGGTGACAGGCATGCCTCAGACACGTGCCGTAGCGCCTTTCCTCCCACCAGTCGATGAGCGTGGCATCCATATTTCATGGTTGTCCGTAACTGCTATGGAGAGCGGACTGCCCCTGCAGTTCCCCGATGGTGAGACCTACGAGCTCATCTATCCTGATGTAAACATCGACATCGATGCATTCAATACCGATCCAAAGCCTTCGAATCTTGCCATCCGTCTGGAGTCCACCATCGGTATCATGGGTACCGGTCTGCTCGATGCCATACCTGAGGACTCCATCAAAGCTCAGTACCAGAGTGAGGCGCGCTTTGTAGAGCTGAACCCCAACTTCTGGAACAAGGAGGCCAACGACTGGGCCGATGGGGCATGGTACACACTTGCCGACGGTACGAAGAAGATCAAGCGCTTCACCTATGCTATGACACGTGCATCCCTGCAGGATGGTGCTGGTGCCAACGCCATGTGGAACATCCCCAATGTGAGCCGTTCCGACCGTCCCTATCTCTACTCCACCACAGCCTGGGCCAAGGCCATGTCGAAGAATCCTAACGTGATTGCAGCCATCAAAAAAGACCCCTCATCGCCCTACTACAACGATGGTACCGACGAGGGTATTGCCAAGGCTGTCGAGGTACTGCTCGATCCTAAGACCAACCAGTTCGATAATCCCTACCATAACTTCCAGCCGGAGATGACCGACAATAACTTCTGGTCGTTCATGGTATGGCATCGTGGCTTGGCTATTCCTCGTGCACGCGATCTCAACGACCGTCAGGTGCAGCGCGGTAAGAAGCTGTTCAAGCAGATAGGCTGCGCCACCTGTCACCGTCCGAAGTGGACTACTGGCTCCGACGACTACTGGACGCCAGCCCCCATCAAAGCCAACAATCTTCCGCTGCCTCGCTACGAGAAACAAGCCATCTACCCCTATACCGACATGATTCAGCACCGTCTATACATGAAGAACGGTATTCATGGTTCGTGGTGTCGCACCACCCCACTCTGGGGACGTGGTCTGTCGCGCATCAACACAGGTGCCGAAGATCGTCTGCACGACTGTCGTGCCCGCAACGAGATCGAGGCCATCATGTGGCACGGCTACTCCAAAAAGAGCGAAGGCTATAAGGCTACGGAACGTTTCTTCTACCTTCCGAAAGATGATCGTGATGCCATCGTGAAGTTCCTCAGAAGCATCTGATCACCTTTAGGTTTTTTATCACTATCGGAACAACAAAGGACGTGGAGGTCACAGCAAGTGACACCCGTGTCCTTTGTTCTTTTTTTCCTCACATTGGTAGATATTGGTGTGAAAAAACGATGGAATCGCTATTTTTATACACCTAATTGTATGTTTTCACACACATAACCCAATTTTTATACACCTCTTTTCAATTATTCTTTATACCTTCGCGCAACTTTTCCGACCACAAGCATAATCATTAAATATTTCAACATTCAAAAAAATGCAAAGACAACTACATTTTTTCGCGAAGAGTGTCATCGCGACACTTCTCGTATGGCTCACTGCCACAACGGCATGGGCAGCAGAAGGATTCGTTTACTCAGGCTTTACCGCTACGGCCGGTACAGGAGGCAATACTGGCGATGAAGGCTACGACAAACTCGTTGATGGCCACTACTCGTATGGTGCTTCCTTCACCAAGTGGTGTACCACTGAAAAGGGCACTCCCTCTGGCGAGACTGGAGAATATTACTGGGTTGACTTCCATGCTGCCAACCCTATCCACATCAATAAGTACATTCTCACCACAGGTAACGACAATGAAACGTATCATGGTCGCAACCCGCATTCTTGGATCATCAAGGCCAAGCTCAACGAAAACGACGATTGGACGACGATTGCCACTGTTACCAATGATGGAACGTTGGAAGACTGGAATATCTTTGAATTTGAATACACGCTCGATGTGCCAGGAGAATACAAGTATTTCCGCTTTATGATAAGTGAGATTGTCACTTATCCAGGCGATGATGAGTATGGAAATGGAGCAAATAATAGTGTCATGCAGCTTGGTGAGTTGTGTTTCAAAGGTGCTGACCCTAAAAATCTCAACTATAGCACCATCAGCGGTCTGCAGTCCCTCTATTGGTACACGGGCAATACCATTGATATCGATTTCACCGTAAAGGATTATCTGGACAACACGCTCAACAGCACCGAGCATTACAACTATGCCCTCACGCTGAATGGCAACCCTGTGACCGAGGTAAAGGAAAAGGGTGTCTATACGCTCACCGCTACTGGTAAGGACAACTACACCGGCTCTATAAGCACCACTTTCAAGGTAAACAATGAGATAGAGATCGGTACTGGAACAGAAACGAAGGCAGGTCTTCCCACCAGCTATTCCTATTTCACATTGACGCAACAGATATACACATCTGCCGAGATAGAAAAGGAAGGAAACATTTCTTCCATCTCGTTCTATAATGAAGGGAAATCGCAGTCACGTACTATGGACGTTTATCTTGTAAACACCACCAAGAGCTCATTTGCTTCCGACAACGACTGGATTAATCCCTCGGCCACAGACATGGTGTACAGTGGCGAGGTTACTCTCCTTCAAGATGACTGGACGACCATTACGTTTAATACGCCCTTCGTTTACGACAACACCTACAATCTTGCCGTTATTATCGTAGATCAGACACATCAGAACGGAGGATACGAGGTATATGGCAGGGTCTATGCTGCCCCTGCTCAGACCATCGTAAGGAGCCACCCTCAAAACATCAGCGACATAGAAAACATGTATCACGTTTTTGGTAGAAGAGAAAACGTGAAGAACCAGATTCGTCTGGAGATTACACCTTCCGATGTCACGATATGTCCTGCGCCGACAGGCATCTCCATAAGCAACATCGGTTTGAATGCCGCCACAGTAACATGGACAGACGAAGGTACAAAGTGGAACCTACAGTATAAGAGCAATGGAGACAGTGAATGGACGACTGTAAACGATCTGACCAACAAGAGCTATACTTTCAGCAACCTCTCTGCAGCCACAGGTTACATTGTGCGTGTGCAGACTGTAGGCAACAACGGCAACAGTCACTGGACAAGTACCTCCTTTACCACCAGCGCCTCACTTCCCTTTACTGAAAACTTCGACAACGGAACAATACCTACAGGATGGTATCAGTATAAAGGATTGTTGAGCGACGTGCTGAATGGCGCTTCCCTCACTCCTGTATATCTTGTATGGAATTTTGGAACGAGCTGTGATGTATTCAACAGACATACCAACCTCGAAATAACAGGAGAAAACAATAGAAACTGGTTGGTAATGCCTACTATGCAAATAGGCGATCAAACACACCTGAGCTTCGACATGGCTCTTACACAAAATCATACCAGTAATCTTCCTGACCCCAACGGAACCGACGATAAGTTTGTGGTGCTCATCACCACCAATAATGGCGATACATGGACCATCCTCCGCCAATGGGATAATGCAGGTTCTGCTTATGTCTATAACGACATAACCAACTCTGCCGAAGGTGAACAGGTGATCATCGACCTGAAGGACTATAAAGGCCAAAACGTCGCCATTGCTTTCTATGGTGAATCAACAGTGTATAACGCAGACAACCAACTGCATATCGACAATGTGATGATGGTCGATCAGATCATCTATCCGAGGCCTGCTTATCTGACAATGAGCGAGATCGGAGTCACCTCTGCCACATTGGGTTGGACAGAAGAAGGTACGGCCACGCAGTGGGAAATCTGCTTAAACGATGATGAAGACCATACCATCATTGCCAATAGCAATCCTTTCACTCTGACCGGCCTCACCGCTGAGACAACCTACTTCGCCAAGGTACGGTCCATTATCGATTCCAATGAAAAAACTGCCTGGTCCACAGCTATAAAATTCACTCCAACAGCGAAGATTGCCATTGGTACCGGATCAAACAGCTCAGATAATGTGCCTTTCAATAACTATTACAATTATACATTGACACAGCAGATCTATACGTCGGCAGAATTGGGTAGCGCAGGTTTGATCGAATATATTGACTTCTGGAAGGATAACAACATCTATACTCAGCGCGACCTGAATATCTATATGGTAAGTACCAGCAAGAACGCTTTTAATGACGAACACGACTGGATTCCCGTCACGGATGATGACCTTGTGTTTAGCGGCGCGGTGACATTTGCTGACAATGATTGGACTTCCATTAAGTTGGACTACAGCTTTATTTACGATGGCACTCAGAACGTAGCCATTATTATAGACGACAACACGGGTGGTTGTTCTTCTTATTCTGACTTCCTTACCTACAATATTTCGGCCAACCAATCGCTTTACTATAGAGCTGACGATTACAATCCCGATCCGATGAATCCAAATATTTCTGGTAGTTTTAGCAGTTCAAAGAATTACATCCGCATTCTCAAGAGCCCACTGGGCGAGTACATAAGGCCAACACGTTTAGCTGTTAATGAGATTGGCCCCAACTTCGCTAAGATGAGCTGGCAGGAGAACAGTATAGCCACCGAATGGGTAGTAGCCTATAAGGCAGAGGTCGATAATACTGACTTTGTCGAGGTCAGTGCTACCAGCAATCCCTTCACCTTGTCCAACCTTACGCCAAACACTGCATATACCGTAAAGGTACGTCCTGCTTGCGACAACAATCAACTATGGAGTCGTACATTCAAATTCACCACCCTTGTTTCCAACCCTCTGCCTTTTGACGTGACTGCAAACAATGTCACTCCGGCCTCTGCCACCATCAGTTGGAAGGGCTTCGGCGATAGCTACAATGTGAAATACGGGACTATCTTTTTGAACGAAGGCTTTGAAAGTGGCACTATGCCCGATGGTTGGAGCTGCGAAGGTTCTTCTACATGGGAAGTTGGCACAGGCAATAGCAATAATTCAAGTTCTTCGTTTAGCCACGGAGAAGGCAAGACGGCTTATATTCAACATACATCATCGGAGAACCAAACATATCTCGTTACGCCGACCATGAATCTGAGCGGCAAAGAAGAAGCGATTCTTTCTTTCTGCTATATCAACAGAAGATGGGGCAGTGACATTGATGAGTTTGGCATTTACTACCGCGTTAATAATGGTAGCTGGACCGAGCTGTGGAGCACTGATGAAGCACATGAGGATTGGACAGAACAGGAGATTACACTGACGAATCTGGCCGACAATTACGAGATTGGATTCAAAATGACCGATAATTGGGGATATGGTGTCGGTATCGATGATATTGTCATTTATACAATCTCAGAGACGACCATCAATACCACCGAACAAACGATTACTCTCACAGGTCTTTCAGGCAACACTACATACATATATGAGGTACAAAGTGTGAAGGCAGGCGAAGAGAATAGTGATTGGACAACTCTCAACCACTTCACTACCTCCGATGATATCGTTCTCGCCGACAATGCCGACAATAGCAGCATTATCAGCCTATGCGATGGCGTAACCGTCAATGCTACCCTTGCCGATCGCACTCTGGTCAAGGATGGCAACTGGAACACATTGTGCCTGCCCTTCAGCCTTAGCGAAGAGCAGATTGCAGCATCATCACTGGCAGGAGCCACTATCAAGGAACTGAACGCTGCCAACAGCCATCTCACCAATGGCACTCTGACCCTGGTCTTCAGCACAGTCAATGCCATCACTGCAGGACAGCCCTACATCGTGAAGTGGGAGACCGCAGGCAGCAACATCAGCGACCCTGTATTCACGGACGTAGTGATCAACAGTGCAGCACCTGCAGAGGTAGTGTCCACCGACAACAACGTGAAGTTCGTGGGTCAGTACTCACCCTTCACCATCGATGACAGCAACAAAGGCGAGATTCTCTTCGTTGGTGCCAACAACAAGATCAGCTATTCGAAGAGCAACCGCACACTAAAATCATGCCGCGCTCACTTCCTGCTGCCTGCAGCTACCACTGCCCGTAACATCAACATCGACTTCGGCGATGGCGAGGTAACGGAGATCAAGAGTGTCAACGCAACCCTCTCCGAAGGCGAGGATGCCGTTTACAACCTCCAGGGTCAGCGCGTGAATGCTCCTAAGAAGGGACTGTTCATCCAGAACGGCAAGAAGGTCGTGATAAAGTAAATTCGTATAATTCGCGTAATTCGTAGTTAAAGAAAATAACACAATGAAAAAAGAATATGTAAAGCCCCTGATGGAGGTCATGAAGATACAGCAGCAGAACCATCTGCTGGCCGGCAGCATCGCTGCAAGCAATGTTGCAAATACCGACGGATTCAGTCTGGATACCGACGGATTCGAGGATAGCGAAGGCGACTACTAAGCCGAACCGCTCCGACAGTCAGTCGGACTACATCAAACGAAAAGTGGAGGTCACTCACCAGTGCCTCCACTTTTGTTTTTCCAAAAGTTTCAATCGTCCTATTTCTCAGAAAGAAGATGTTTTGCGAAAAAACCTCACAACCTCACCTAAAATGCCCGAAAGCCGCATACACAAAGGCTTTCCGACGAGTGAGGTTTGGCAAAAAACCTCACTTAAACCTCACTTAAACCTCACCTAAAACCTCACTTCAGAACACGCAGGGCAGCGTCAGCAACTGATAGTAGAGCGTGCTTGCCAGACGGAGATGACCAGCCTCGTTGGGATGCAGACGGTCGGTATCGGCATTATTGAAGTAGGAAGCGTGGGCATCCAACAGCGGGAAAAGACCGCAGGAAGCGCTCCAGTCGATGACGGGCACTGCCCAGATATTGGCTGCCTCCTTCACGGCATCGACATAGGGATCGAGATACTCACCGCACTGGTTCGTATAGGACTCGTCGCACTGCCAGTTCTTGTCGTTGGCATGAAAGTCGGAACGATGGATAGGCGTGAGCAGCACGATCTGCTTCGTAGGGAAGGTGCGCTTCAATGAGTCCATCGCAATATTGATGCGTCCGCGATAGGTCGAGGCATCCATCGACGGGACACGCTGACGGCGCGTCACTATCTTCTTCGGCTGGCCGTGACCATACTCCACCTGCGCCTCGCGCTCGTCCCACCACTGTCCGAGGGGCACACCGTTGTTATAGTCGTTGGTGCCACAGAAAACAAGGATGGCATCGACATCCTGCCCATGTTCCTTCAGCAGCTGAGCGGTCTGACGCGGAATATCATTCCACTGACGACCACTCACGGCATATACAAACGGTTCGATGCCAAGCCAGTCGGCCAGCAGTCCCCAATATTTCTTCTTTGCCGCCTTGTTACGCGGGTCAGTGATAGAGTCGCCGAAATAGGCCACACGCTTGCCCTGCCAGGGATGGACGAAGGTGGCAGCTGGCTGCGCAAAGCTACACACGAAAGGAGCAATGATAATCGCGAAAGTGAGCAGTAGTCGTTTCATCGTAATTTTGAATTAAGTTTTTGCAAAATTACTCATAAAAAAGAAAAAATGCAAAAGAAAACGGGTTTCTTTTGCATTTCCGAGTAGTAGCGACTTCAGCAAAACTAAAGTCACGGGAGAAAAATCACTTAATTATCTTATGAACAGTAGTTCGCGGTACTTGGGAAGTGGCCACAGAGCGTCATCGACAATCAGTTCGAGCTTATCGATCTGATAGCGGATCTCATCGAGCTTAGGCTCTACGGTATCGTGGTAAGCGATAGCCTTGTCGTGCTCACTCTCAATCTTATTGGCTTTCTTACGAGCCTCAACAAGCTCTTCCACACCCTTCTCGATGACAGTAGTGCGCTCGGCAATCTCCTCGATGAGCTTCATATTGCGGGCAGACAGCTTGTCGGCCTTGTCGATGGGGAAGATGGCTGCCATATCCTCTACGTTATGGAGCAGAGACGACTGGTAACGGGTAGCCACAGGGATGATATGGTTCATCGAGAGGTCGCCCAGTACGCGGGCCTCAATCTGAATCTTCTTGGTATAGGTCTCCCACTTCACCTCGTTACGAGCCTCCAGCTCTTTCTTCGTCATCACGCCCAGGCTCTCGAACATCTTGATGCTGGCATCGTCGAGATAGCGCTCGAAGATCTTCGGGCAGCTCTTCTCCACATCCAAGCCGCGCTTCTCAGCCTCAGCAACCCACTCATCAGAGTAGCCGTTGCCATCGAAACGGATGGGCTTACAGGTCTTGATATCCTCACGCAGCACTTCGATGATAGCATGGAACTTAGCGCTGTGCTCAGTACCGGCGAGCTGCTTCTCGAACTCAGGAATCTTGGCATCGACACGCTTCTTGAAGTCAACTAGTGCCTCAGCAACGGCACTGTTCAGGGCAATCATTGCACTGGCGCAGTTGGCCTCAGAACCTACGGCACGGAACTCAAAGCGGTTGCCTGTGAAGGCGAATGGAGAAGTACGGTTACGGTCGGTATTATCGATGAGCAGTTCAGGAATCTCAGGGATATCCATCTTCAAGCCCTGCTTGCCTGCCATAGCAAGGAAGTCCTTGTCGGCTGTCTCGATATGGTCGAGCAGTTCGCTTACCTGCTTGCCAAGGAAAGAAGAAACAATGGCAGGGGGTGCCTCGTTGGCGCCCAGACGATGAGCATTGGTAGCACTCATGATAGAAGCCTTGAGGAGTCCGTTGTGCTTATAGACACCCATCAGTGTCTCAACGATGAAGGTAGCAAAGCGCAGGTTGGCCTCTGCTGTCTTGCCAGGAGCGTGAAGCAGGATGCCGTTGTCAGTGCTCAAAGACCAGTTGTTGTGCTTACCAGAACCGTTGATGCCTGCGAAGGGCTTCTCATGGAGCAGTACGCGGAAACCGTGCTTGCGAGCTACCTTCTTCATCAGCGACATCAGCATCATGTTGTGATCGACAGCCAGATTGGTCTCCTCGAAGATAGGAGCCAGCTCAAACTGGTTAGGAGCCACCTCGTTATGACGGGTCTTGCAAGGAACACCCAGCTCAAGGGCCTGGATCTCCAGGTCGCGCATGAAGGCAGCCACACGCTCAGGGATAGCACCAAAGTAGTGGTCGTCCATCTGCTGGTTCTTAGCAGAATCGTGACCCATCAGGGTGCGACCCGTGAGCAGCAGGTCGGGACGGGCAGCATAAAGACCCTCGTCAACAAGGAAGTACTCCTGCTCCCAGCCGAGGTTGCTCTGAACCTTCTTCACTGCTGGATCGAAGTAATGGCAAACCTCCGTAGCAGCAACGTTCACAGCATGAAGGGCACGCTTCAAAGGTGCCTTATAGTCGAGTGCCTCACCGCTATAAGATATAAATACGGTGGGGATACACAGCGTATCGTCGATGATGAATACAGGAGAAGTGGGATCCCAAGCAGAGTAGCCACGAGCCTCGAAAGTAGAACGGATACCACCAGAGGGGAATGATGAAGCATCAGGCTCCTGCTGGACAAGCAGCTTGCCAGTGAACTCTTCGACCATACCACCCTTGCCGTCGTGCTCGATAAACGAGTCGTGCTTCTCGGCAGTTCCCTCAGTAAGAGGCTGGAACCAGTGTGTATAGTGAGTAACACCGTTCTCGACAGCCCACTGCTTCATGCCAGTAGCTACTGCATCGGCGATATCACGATCCAGACGCGCACCATTGTCCATGACGTCGATCATCTTCTCGTACACGTCCTTAGGCAGGTACTTGTACATCTTTTCACGATTGAAGACCTTCTTACTGAAATACTCGTAAGGTCTCTCACTGGGTGCTTTTACGTCAAGGGGCTTCTTCTTAAAAGCCTCGCCGACAACCTGAAATCTTAATGCTTCCATAATCTTTCCTATGTATTAATTATACCTATGAAACTTTCTTTTTGATACCAATAACGAAGAACAACTTCGCATTGTGAAACATTTTCGATGCAAAGGTACAACATAATGAAAGGATGCAAAGCAATATCGTAGCATTATTTATCTATAATTTCCTATAAAATAACAATCTGTAAGAATTTTCACGTATTTTACTTACAGATTGAAATTTTACAGACCTATTTTTATAAATGATTGCAGTTACAAAAAGTAACGAGCTCACAGAAGGCAACTAATTCTTCTCCGTCATATATTTCCAGTAGCGGCGAGGCATATCGCTGAGCTGCTTCTTGGGATTCATGCGCTCTTTGATGCAGATAGCCTTGAAATAGGTGCGCCAGAGATCCTGGAAGATCTTATCGTTATCGCTCAGCACCGCCTCGTCCATCTTGCCATTCGACAGATCGAAGGGCACAGAGGCCTCGTCCTCGAACGTCACGCGGATAACCTTGTTATCATTCCCCTCGCCTTTCGGAGAGGGATTGGCCGCATAATAATAGCCGTAATGCCGATGGGCATCATAGATGAGCCAAGGCTGATCGTTGAAGCGATCCTGGAAGTGGTCGATGACGAGCGGCAGCACATTATGATCAGGTGATACTACGGCGAGATAGGTGCCGTCCTTCGCCTTTTGGAAACGGATGAACTGCTTCATGCGCAACTGCTCGTGGAGTACGCGCCTGCAGGTATTCCTTACAGCCAGCACATCAGGGTCAGAGGCATTGCGCTCAAAGTCCTTCACCTTCAGGCGAAAGACTTTACAGATGAAGTTGAACAATGGCTGATTCAGTGCCCGTTCCTCTGACAGCCAACTGATGGTAATCATGTGCAACCCGTCGTTGGACAACTGCTTCTCCAATCCCTTCCACACCCGCTCGGCCTTCTCGCAGTCGGTCATCACGCGGTATTGTTGGTCGACAAACAAGGGCAACTGCTCGCCCTCGGCCAGCAGCGTCACATCCGACTGCTTCAGGAAGAAACTGTCGAACACGGCTGTGAGCAGCCCATCGAGCGTATTATCAAAGGTATATACCAGCATTTGCCAAATTTTTGGCAAAGGTACTACTTTTTTCGGATTTCCAATCGTATTTGGCCTTTTTCCTAAGACCTCGATGTCAATGACAGAAAAAAATGAATTATTGTTGCTAGTGCATAATTTTATTCCCACTGTGGGAACAACCCTCAAGAAGGCTGGAAACTTTAAAGACCAATCCCGCTAATCTCCACCTCTTAATTTTTATACTTCATTCTT